>Ga0209755_10000764_pt1 | contig 55894 bp, 66 predicted proteins | sample TergutCo191P1_FD_187301 | JGI IMG/M metagenome (GOLD analysis project Ga0209755, IMG submission 187301) | Cornitermes sp. P1 segment gut microbial communities from Petit-Saut dam, French Guiana - Co191P1 (SPAdes) (version 2) | ecosystem: Host-associated > Arthropoda: Insects > Digestive system...
GGCGACAACGTAGGCATAGAGGTGTCCCTCATTTCCGCAGTGGCCATGGACAAGGACTTGCGTTTCGCCATCCGTGAAGGTGGCAGAACAGTGGGTGCTGGTGCCGTAACCGAAGTTATTAAATAAGAGGTTAAATTAGTGTCCACTGCTCCACAAAAAACAGCTCGCAAAGTTGACAGCACAGTCCGCCAAGAAAAACCGGTTCGTTTCCGTCTTTGCTCTTTTGACCACCGCTTGTTAGACCAAGTGTCTTCAAAACTGGTTAAAATAGCAAGAGATATGGGTGCTAGAGTTTCCGGCCCTATTCCTCTTCCGGTAAAAATCCGTAAATACACCATTTTGCGTGGCCCTCACGTGGACAAAACATCTCGTGAGCAATTTGAATCCAGAACCCACAAAAGGCTTATAGATATGTACAGCCTTTCACCGCAGGCAACAGACGCTTTGTCCAAAATAGACATTCCGTCCGGTGTCGAAATAGATGTAAAATCAATGTAAAAGGTTAGAATTTATTAAATGGAATTGTTAAAATAGAGTTTTGTATGAATGGAATACTAGCAAAAAAATTGGGCATGACCCGCATTTTCACCGAAGAAGGCGATTCTATCCCTGTAACGGTGCTTGAAGCAGGCCCTTGCACTGTTGTTCTTCACAGAACAAAAGAAAAAGATGGCTACTCTGCAGTTCAGGTAGCTTTTGGTGAACAGAAAGTTCAAAGAACAACAAAAGCCTATGCCATGCAATTTAAACACTTAGTGTCTGAATTGGAATCTTCTAAAAAGTCCGGGTCTTCAAGTGGAAAAAAGAGCGGTAACCCTTGGGAAAGCCCAAAAGGAGTTATGGTTCCCCATTATCTTTGTGAATTCGATGCAGAAGACGTATCTGCTTGGCCTGTTGGCAAAACTTACGATGCCGCTTCCATATTTAAGGTTGCCGAGCTAATAAAAGTTTCCGGCATTTCCAAAGGACATGGATTCTCCGGCGGCATAAAGCGCCACGGTTTCTCCAGAAGGCCGGCAAGCCACGGCACTCACGATACTCGTGGTCCCGGTTCTTTGGGTGCTCATACCTTTCCGGGCAGAGTTTTCCCCGGCAAAAGGATGCCTGGCCAATTCGGTAACAAAAACGTTACCGTAAAGAACATTCAAATAGAAAAAATCGATGCCGAGCACAATTTAATTTTTGTGCGTGGTGCGGTGCCTGGTCCTAAAAACGGCATAATCGTAGTGAGGAAAGGCTAATGTCAAAAGCAAAACTATACGCATCCAGCGGTCAATTTAAATCGGAAGTTGAGCTTCCTGCAGAGTTTTTCGGCATAGAACCAAACGAAGTAACCATATATCTTGCGGTAAAAGCAATTTTGAACAACCGTAGGCAAGGTTCTGCTCATACCAAAAACAAATCCGGAGTTAGCGGCGGTGGTCGCAAACCTTGGAAACAAAAAGGCACAGGCCAAGCTCGTGCAGGCCAAAACACCTCCCCTATTTGGGTTCGTGGTAACAAGGCGCACGGCCCAAAAAAGCACGTTTACTTTGAAAAAGTGAACAAAAAAGCAAAACGCTTGGCATTTCGCTCAGCTCTTTCAAGCCGTGCCCAAAGCGGTTGCATAGAGCTTTTCGAAAAGTTTGTGTTCAACGCTCCGAAAACCAAAGAATTCCTCTCCATTGTCGCAAAAGCAGGTTTGGATCAAAAAAACACTTTGTTTGTTGTTCTCCCCGAAGAACGCAACTTAATTCTCTCCATCTCAAACGTGCCTTGGGCGCGCTGGGCTTGGGTTAAAGACGTAAACACCTACGACATTATGCGTGCTCGTCACATAGTATTATCTCAAGATGCCTTGAACTTTTTAACAGGAGGTGCCAGGTGAAAGAAGCCTATCAAGTCTTAATTGCGCCTCACATAACAGATAAAACTGTTAAAATAACTTACGATCGTGTAAACGATGCCTATACTTACGTATTTGAAGTTGATTTAAAGGCCAACAAAATAGAAATCAAAAAAGCTGTAGAAAGCTATTTCGGTGTTCAGGTAGCTACCGTGAATTCCTTGATTGTGCGTGGCAAAATAAAGCGTGCCCAATTGAGAACAAAATTCACATCTGGCAAGCTGCCTAATTGGAAAAAAGCTTATGTTAAATTGAAAGCCGGCCAAAGAATCGCCGAATTTGAAGGAATGGGCTAAGAGGAATTTATTATGGGATTAAAAAGTTACAAGCCTACAACTCCTACTCTGCGTTACAAACAGATTAGCGACAAAGCAGAAGTTACCGCCGAAAAGCCCTATAAGCCGCTCACTGTTGGCATAAAGAGAAGCTCCGGCCGTGACAACCAGGGTCATATTTCCAGCCGTCGCCGTGGCGGTGGCCACAAAAAGCGTTACCGCATAATAGATTTCACAAGAAAAGCCTATGTCGGAGTTCCCTGCACAATAGAAACAATAGAATACGATCCTAACCGTTCCGCATACATTGCGCTCGTTAAATACGAAAACGGAGGCCGTGCATACATCCTGGCTCCAAACGGAGTGAAGGTTGGCGATAAGCTTTGCGCAGGCACTGGTTCAGAATACAAAGTAGGAAACGTGCTGCCCCTTAAAGAAATCCCTTTGAACGCTCAAATATACAACATTGAGATGAAACCGGGCAAAGGTGGCCAACTCGCTCGTTCCGCAGGAACTTCCGCAGAACTCGTCTCAAAAGACGAAAAATACTGTCAGGTTCGCTTGCCTTCTGGCGAAGTTCGCTTAATTCTTTCTGTTTGCACTGCTACAATAGGGCAAACATCAAATATAGACCACAACAACGAAGTTTCCGGCTCTGCCGGTCGTAGCCGCTGGCTTGGCATTCGCCCCTCGGTGCGTGGTGTGGTTATGAACCCGATTGACCATCCTCTTGGCGGCGGTGAAGGCCGCACCTCCGGTGGTCGCCATCCTTGTTCTCCATGGGGCAAAAACTCCAAAGGCAAGAAAACCCGTAACAACAAGCGCACCGACAAAATGATTGTGCGTCATCGTCAAAAGAAGAGGGCATAATCAATGTCAAGATCTTTGAAAAAAGGCGCTTTCGTGGATACTTCGGTTTTGAAGAAAACCCAGGTTATGAATGCTTCCGGAAAAAAACAGCCAATCAAAACATGGTCCCGCCGCTCCACAATAGTTCCGGAAATGGTAGGTTTGAACTTCTCCGTTTACAACGGCAAAAAATTTATTCCCGTGTATGTTTCCGAAAATATGGTAGGTCACAAATTGGGCGAATTTTCCCCAACCCGTGAATTCAAAGGGCATCGCAAAGAAGAGAAGTCCGGAGGAAAGAAATGAGTGAAAAAGTAAAACAGATTCTGGTGCAGGTCTCAAGCGGCGTTCATATCTTAGAAGATGAAACAGCCACAGATATCTGCTACGGTGTCGCAAAGTTGCAAAATGTGCGCTACGGCGTTAATAAAATGCGCCGCCTAATAAACATTTTACGCGCCGGCTCGGTAGAACGTGCCTTCGCTATATTGTCGGTTATGCACAACCGCTTAAAAGGTGCGCTTATAGTAGAAAAAACATTAAAAACCGCTGTTAATAACTATGGCCAAGCCCGTGCAAAAAAGGGTGGCGTAGCCAAACCGGCGAGCGATTTGAAAATAAGAGCTATTTTCGCAGACGGAGGCCCTATAATGAAAAGAGCACGGCCTCGCTCTCACGGAAGAGCTTTCCCTATTCACAAGGCATTATCTCATCTCACAATAGTCGTTTCAGACTAGTCGGAGCAATAAATGGGTCAAAAAACACATCCAAACGGTTTGCGTCTAGGAATCATCAAAACCTGGGATTCCCAGTGGTTTGTTGAGAAGAAAAAGGATTTCTCAAGATTTATCTTGAACGATATCCAGGTTCGCCGTTACTTGTCAAAAAGATTCGAAGGCGCGCAAATTTCCAAAATAGAAATACGCCGCACAAAGAACACTGTAGAAGTTTTAATACACACAGCTCGCCCCGGTGTTATAATCGGTCGCAAAGGCGAAGTTGTAGATGGCTTAAAGGAAGAACTCAAGATAGTGACAAAAAAAGACGTTCATATTGAGATAATTGAAATTAAAAGAGGCGAAACAGATGCAAAGCTGGTAGCCGAAAACATAGCCCGCCAGCTTGAAAAGCGTGTGACCGGCCGCCGCGCGATGAAACGCGCCATCCAAAACGCCATGCGTTTTGGAGTTGAAGGCATTCGCATTCAAATTGGCGGCCGCTTGGGTGGCGCAGAAATTGCTCGTGTTGAAAAATACGCAGAAGGCAGAGTTCCGCTCCACACCCTGCGTGCAGATATAGATTACGCCACCGCCACCGCAAAAACGCTTTATGGCACAAATGGCGTAAAAGTTTGGATTATGCACGGAGAGAAACTTCGCAAAGGTGATTTTTCTTCCAACAAACCGGAAAGGACTTAAAATATGCTTAGCCCAAAAAGAACAAGATACCGCAAAATGATGAAAGGCCGCATGAAAGGCATGGCCACAAGCGGCGACTATATGGCCTTTGGCGATTTCGGCATTCAAGCTCTTGAGCAATGCTGGCTAACAGCTCGCCAAATAGAGGCGGCTCGTGTTTGCATGACCCGTAAAATCAAACGTGGTGGCCGTGTATGGATTCGTGTATTCCCCGATAAACCCGTTTCCAAAAAACCTGCCGAAACCCGTATGGGTAAAGGTAAAGGCGCGCCGGAATTTTGGGCAGCCGTTGTGCTCCCAGGCCGTATTTTGTTTGAAATGGGCGGAGTAGAAAGGGAACTTGCCATAGCTGCTCTGAGCGGAGCTGCTCAGAAGTTGCCCATAAAAGTTAAAATTGTTGAGGCTTCGGAGATATAATGAAACGCAAAGAGAAAATGAAAGAGTTAAACGCTTTAGGCGACGAGCAGCTCAATGAAAAATTGAAAGATTTGAGTCTTAGCTTGCTTAAAACTCGCTTTGAGCTGAAAACCGGCCATGTGGAAAACCCAAATGTTATGCGTGAAATTCGCAAAGACATTGCACGGGTTAAAACCATAGCCACAGCCAGGAGGAAAAAATGAGTGAAGTGAAAGAAGAAAGAAATCGCCGCAAAGTTAGGCAGGGCATTGTTTTTTCCGATAAAATGGATAAAACCATAACGGTTGTGGTTGAAAACCGCAAACGCCATCCTGTGTATAATAAAATTCTAACAAGCACAACAAAGCTCAAAGCCCACGACGAAAAGAACGAGGCTGCTCAAGGTGATTTGGTAGAAATAATGGAAACAAGACCTCTATCTGCAACCAAACGCTGGCGTTTGGTGCGTATAGTGGAGAAAAAGAAATAGTTTTATTGGAGTAAGGCTTTATGATTCAAGAAGAAACCAGACTAGTCGTGGCCGACAACAGTGGAGCCAGAGAGGTCGCCTGCATCCGAGTGCTGGGTGGTTCAAACACCCGTTATGCGCGCATTGGAGACAAAATTGTAGTTAGCGTGAAAGATGCCATTCCGCAGAGCAAGGTGAAAAAAGGTTCGGTTGCTCACGCAGTGGTTGTTCGCACTCGCAAAGAATATGGCCGCAAAGACGGCAGCTTTATTCGCTTCGATGACAATGCAGTGGTTCTCATAAACAAAGATGGGGAACCTCGTGGCACTCGTATTTTTGGCCCTGTAGCTCGTGAGCTGCGCGATCGCAAATACATGAAAATTATATCTTTGGCTCCAGAGGTGTTATAATGGCAGCAATTAAAAAGAACGATGAAGTTTTAGTTATAGCCGGAGAAAGCAAAGGAAAAAAGGGCGTTGTTACCAAAGTTTTTCCCAAAACTTTTAAAGTTATAGTAAACGGCATTAATGTGCGCAAAAAGCACGAAAAGCCCAACAAAGCAAACCAAAACGGCGGCATTGTAGAAAAAGAAATGCCCATATCCGTTTCAAATGTCATGCTTCTTGAAGGCAGTGTTCCTGTTCGCACAAAAAGAACAAGGGAGCCTGGCAAAAGAAGTTTCAGGGCTAGCGTTAAAACAGGCAAGGCAATCTGAGGTTTTAAATGAGCAACTTGAAGGAATTTTACAAAAAAGATGTTGTTTCTGCTCTGCAGAACCGCTTCAAATATAAAAGCATTATGCAGGTTCCACGCTTGCAGAAAATAGTTCTTAACATGGCTCTTAGCCATGAAAAGATAAACAAAGACCGCAAAATAGTCGATGAGGCAATTAGCGTTCTCACTGCTGTTGCAGGCCAAAAGGCTGTTGCTACAAAGTCAAAAAACGCAATAGCCAACTTCAAGCTCCGTGAGGGCATGAACATAGGCGCAAAAGTCACTTTGCACGGCGACAATATGTGGGATTTCTTGTTCCGCTTTATAAACATCACATTGCCCCGTGTTCGCGATTTTCGTGGCATTCCGCAACGTGGTTTCGATGGCAAAGGCAACTATTCGCTCGGCTTAAAAGAACAAGCGGTTTTTACCGAAATAGAAATAGATAAAATTACCCAAACACTTGGTATGGATATTATATTTGTTACTTCGGCGAAAACAGACGAAGAAGGTCGTGCCCTTTTGGAAACTTTGGGTATGCCGTTCCGCAAACAACAGGAAAATAAATAAGGGATTTTTATGGCTAGCAAAAGAATGATAGAAAAATGCAAGAAGGCTCCTAAATTCGGAGTTCGTTCTTACAACCGTTGCAATCGTTGCGGTCGCCCACACGCTTTTTTGCGTAGATTTGGGCTTTGCCGTATATGTTTCCGTGAAATGGCACTTGCCGGCGAAATACCCGGTATAATCAAATCGTCTTGGTAGGTAGGAGAAGATATGTCAGGAATAACAGACCCCATAGCCGATATGCTCACCCGCATACGCAATGCTTCTGCAGCACGTTTGCCGGTGGTGAACATTCCCGCCAGCAATTTGAAACAGGAAATTGCAAGAGTGCTAAAGGAAAAAGGCTTTATAAAAAAATATGTCGTTGTAGAAGACGGCAAACAGGGCATTTTGAAAGTGTTGCTTCGTTACACAGAGGGTGCTCCTGCAATTCAAGGTATCCAGCGCATTAGCCGCCCGGGACTGCGCAACTACGCAAACGTTGAGCGCATTCCAAAAGTGCTCAATGGCCTTGGTTACGCAATAATTTCAACTTCTCGCGGTGTAATGACAGACCACGAAGCTCGCAAACAAAACATTGGCGGCGAAGTTCTCTGCAAGGTATGGTGAGGTATTATGTCTAGAATTGGTAAAAAAATAATCACTATTCCGGAAAAGGTTGAAGTTTCCATAGAAGGCAAACGTGTTAGCGTTAAAGGCCCAAAAGGTGCTTTGTCGCTTGAACTGCACGAAGTTGTATCTATTGAAAAAACAGCCGAAGGCTTGGAAGTGAAAAGGCCAAACGACCAGAAATTCGCTCGCTCAATTCACGGCACAAGCCGTGCTTTGGTAGCGAATATGATAGAAGGCGTTAGCAAAGGTTTCCAAAAAACCCTTGAAATAACAGGCGTAGGTTACCGTGCAGAACAAAAAGGCAAAGATTTGAATCTTGTGCTCGGTTTTTCACATCCGGTTGAATACAAAGCTCCGGAAGGCATAACCTTAACCGCAAGCGATGACAAGCTGAAAATAACAGTAAGCGGAATAGACAAGCAAAAAGTCGGCCAGGTAGCCGCAGAAATTCGCAAGTATCGCGAACCCGAACCTTACAAAGGCAAGGGAGTTCGTTATTCCGGCGAACGTATTTTGCGCAAACAGGGCAAGAAAACAGGAAAATAGCAGGTAATTATGTTCGATATAGCTAAAAAAAGACTTCACGCCAGAATTGCTCGCCATGCGAGAGTTCGCAAAAAAATTAACGGCACGGCAAGCTGCCCCCGTCTTTCGGTGCGTCGCACTCTGAACAACATGATTGCGCAACTCATAGACGATGAGAAGCATATTTCTATATTGCAACTCTCCACAAACTCAAAAGAGTTTCAGGGAGAATTCGGCAAATTGAAAAAAACCGAGCAAAGCCACAAGTTGGGCTTAAAAGTTGCAGAAGCAGCAAAAGCCAAAGGAATAGAAACCGTGGTTTTTGATCGTGGTGGCTACATTTTTCATGGTCGCGTGCAGGCTCTCGCAGAGGGCGCACGTGAAGGCGGAATAAAACTTTAACAATCAGGTGCTATGGAAAGAGAAACTCAATATTCGGAATTTGAAGAAAAAACAGTAGCTGTTAACCGCTGCGCAAAAGTGGTTAAGGGTGGCCGTCGCTTTTCTTTGAGCGCTCTTGTGGTTGTTGGAAACCGCAACGGAAAAATAGGCGTTGGAATGGGCAAGGCAAAAGAAAGCGCAGAAGCAGTTCGCAAAGCAAGTGAAAGCGCACGCCGCAACCTTGTTGAAATTAGCCTTCACGAAGGCACAATTCCTCACGAGGTTATGATTAAATTCGGCGCAACTCGCATGCTTTTAATGCCGGCTGCTCCTGGTACCGGTGTTATAGCAAGCTCTGCTGCTCGTGCTGTGTTGGAGCTCGCTGGGGTTCACAACATTTTAACAAAGGCTTTCGGTTCATCGAATCCGCACACCGTTGTTCGTGCTTGCATAGAAGGTTTAGCCGTTCAGAGAAACAAAAAACAATTCGCCGCATTGCGTGGCGGTGTAGAGGGTTAAAATGTCTAAGCAGTCCGTAAATCAAAAAATAGTTTCAGAGCAGCTAGATGCTTTGAATGCTTTTCGCGGTAAAAAAGTTGTCGTTAAGCAAGTCGTCAGTTGCATACGCTCGCTTCCCGTTCACAAAGAAAATATGAAATCTTTGGGCTTGAAGGGCGTTGGCAAAACACGTGAGCATTTATTGAATCCTCAAATAGAGGGAATGCTTCGCAAAGTTATTCACATGGTTAAAATTTCAGAGGTGTCCTAATGTTGTCTTTGAATAATATGAATCCCGGCAAAGCCAAATCCAGAGGCAGAAAAAGAATTGGGCGTGGCCCAGGTTCCGGATGGGGCACTACTGCGGGCCGTGGCCAAAAAGGCGCAGGTGCTCGCAAAAGCGCAAAAGCGGGCAGAGTTGCTTTTGAAGGCGGTCAAATGCCTATTCACCGTCGTTTGCCAAAACGTGGTTTCAAAAGCAAATTCCCAAAAGACATTCAAATTGTGAACTTGGCACGTCTTGAAAAAGCAGCCGAAACCACAAAGTTCGATGCAGTTGTTCTATTCGACTTGGGTCTTGTGCGGAATGTGTCAAAGCCTGTTAAAGTTTTAGGCACAGGAAAAATAACCCGTGCCATAGAAGTTCAAGTGAATGCAGTGAGCGAAAGCGCACGTGCGGCAATTGAAGCAGTTGGTGGAAAAATCGAAATTATTGCGGTAAAATAGAATGGAAGCACTGAAAAAAGCCATAGAAGCCTTTACAAATGCCTTTAGGGTAGAAGACCTGCGCAAAAAGCTGCTCTTTATGCTTGGCATTTTAATAATCTATCGCATTGGCGCACATATAAGCATTCCAGGTATAGATCCCTCTCGCTTGGCTAGCTTTTTTGCCAACAATTCAGATAACCTTTTTGGTTTATACGATACCTTCACCGGTGGTGCTTTTGCTAAAGCAACCATATTCGCAATGGGCATAATGCCTTATATCAGCGCAAGCATTATAATTCAAATTATGGGTGCGGTTATTCCGCAAATTCGCCTCTTGCAAAAAGAAGGTTCCGAAGGCCGCGCCAAACTCAATCAATGGACAAGATATTTCACCGTTGTGCTTGCAGCTCTCCAAAGCTGGGGCGTTGCGCTGTGGCTTTCCAATATAAGAGTTAATGTTGGCGGAATGCAAGGCGTTTCCGTTTTGCTAGACGATTTTGCAACCGGCATGGGCAACTGGGGCTTCCGTTTGCTTGCTGTTTTAACCATGACAACAGGCACCATATTCATTATGTACCTAGGTGAGCAAATCACAAGCCGAGGTGTCGGCAATGGCATATCTCTCATAATTTTCGCAGGTATCGTTGGTGGGCTTCCCCGTGCAATGTTTATGGAATATGAACAGTTTGCAGCAGGCAACCAGCCTCTTATGATGGAAATATTTATCATAGGCTTGGTTGTTACAATCGTTGGTTTCATAGTGTTTATTGAACAGGCAAACAGGCGCATTCCGCTCCAAAGCCCCAAGCGAGTCGTTGGGCGAAAAGTTATGGGTGGGCAGAGCAGCTACTTGCCCTTTAAGGTTAACACAGCAGGCGTTATCCCTGTTATATTTGCATCTTCCATAATGTTTGTGCCTGCAATGGTGGCTTCTTGGTTCCCCAACACTGGCTGGATAGAATCTTTTGCCGCCGCATTCTTGCCCGGAAACATAACCTATAGCATAATATTTGCCACGTTAATAATATTCTTCACATATTTTTATACTGCAATACAGTATAACCCAAGCGATATAGCAGATAATCTTAAAAAATCCGGTGGCTTTATACCCGGCGTTCGCCCGGGCCGCAAAACCGCAGAATACATAGACAACATTTTGACCCGCATAACGCTTCCCGGTGCCATGTTTTTGGCGTTCATAAGCGTTGGGCCTTTGCACTTGAAAGACGCTTTAAACATGTCATTTTACATAGGCGGAACATCTGTTTTAATCGTTGTGGGCGTTGCTCTCGATACATTAAGGCAAATAGAGGCCCAACTTCATACCAAAAATTACGAAGGATTCCTCAAACATGGTCGTATCCGCGGCAGGCAGGCATCTTAGTGGCTAAGGAAGAAGGCATACAGGTAGAAGGTACGGTTATGGAAGCACTCGGCAACGATTTATTCAGAGTGGCTCTGGAAAACGGGCACGAGGTTTTGGCACATCTTTCCGGAAAAATGCGTAAGAATTTCATACGTATTTTGCTTTCGGATAAGGTAACAGTTGAACTAACGCCATACGATTTGAGTCGTGGGCGTATAACGTATAGGTTTAAATAACTATCTTTTAGGAAAGGATGTAGAATATGAAAATCAAGGCATCATTGAAACCCCGCTGCGAGTCGTGCAAAATCGTTCGCCGCAAAGGCATTTTACGCATCATTTGCGAAAAGAACCCCCGTCATAAACAGAAACAGGGATAGGAGATTATGGCTAGAATTGCTGGTATAGATTTGCCCAAGAAGAAGAGTGTAGAATATGGCTTAACCGCCATATTCGGTGTGGGCCTGCATACTTCTCGCGAAGTTTGCGATAAACTCGGAATTGACAAGAACAAAAAGGTGGAAACCTTGACCGAAGAAGAGCAAGGCAAAATACGCCGAACGCTCGAAGAGGAGTACAAGGTGGAAGGTCAGCTAAGAGCTGAAATAACCTTGAACATCAAGCGTTTGCAGGATATTGGCTGCTATCGAGGCTTAAGGCATCGCAAGGGCCTGCCCGTTAGAGGTCAGCGCACCCGCACAAATGCTCGCACCCGCAAAGGGCCAAAGAAAACCGTGGCTAACAAAAAGAAGTAAGGAGTAGCAAGTGTCAGAAGAAATTAAAGAAGAGACCGCTGCTCCGGCCGCCGAAGCAGCCGGAGACGTTAAGGTTAGAAAAGGCAAGAAGCGCATAGATGTGCAAGGCGTTGCGCATATTTATGCTTCTTTCAACAACACCATAATTTCAATCACAGATGCCAAAGGAAACTTGGTATCCAGCAATTCCCCAGGCCGTTCCGGCTACAAGGGCAGCAGAAAAAGCACTCCTTATGCAGCTCAAGTTGCATCGGAAGCTGCGGCACTGCAGGCTTTTGCTCTCGGTATGCGCAAGGTCACGGTTCGTGTCAAGGGCGCAGGCCCTGCTCGTGAATCCGCAGTTCGTGCAATTAAAAATGCCGGCTTGGAAGTGATTTCTATTTTGGACGTAACAGGCATTCCGCACAACGGTTGTCGCCCTAAAAAGAGAAGAAGAATCTAATAGGAGATTTATATGGTTTGGAAATCCTTAAAAATGCCGCGCACTTTTCAGAAATCGGAAATTTCTGAAAACGGTCGCCGTGCTAAGTTTGAAATAGAAGCTTTGGAACGTGGTTGGGGAACAACCATTGGAAACGCTCTTCGTAGAGTTCTGCTCTCCTCCATTCAAGGCGCAGCTATTGTGTCTGTAAAAATAGAAGGAGTTGTAAAAGAATACACAAACATCCCCGGCATAAGGGAAGATGTAACAGACGTAATCTTAAACCTCAAAACAATCAGGGTTAAGCTCATCGGCGACAAAGAAGAAACTTTGCGTTTGAATGTTTCTGTTGCAGGCGAAAACGATGTTAATGTAACGGCTAAAGATATTGAGCCGAATCCTTCGGTTGTTATTTTGAATCCTGATGCTCACATAGCAACTCTTAGCGGCAACGGCAGCGCTTCTCTTTGCATAGAAATGAAAGTATCCTCCGGCCGAGGTTATGTTCCTGCAGACGATCCGGATCGCAGACGTGCGGCAGAAAATGCTCCTGTTGGCGAAATTTTAATAGATGCAAACTTTAATCCTGTTTTGAATGTGGCTATGCAGGTTTCCGATGCCCGTATTGAAGAGCGCACGGATTTCAATCGCCTTGAACTTGATATAAGAACAGACGGCAGCATAGATCCGGAAGATGCTCTTGCTTATGCGGCAAAGCTTTTGGTAAACCATTTGGAAATGTTTATCAACTTTGAAGGCGATTTGGATAGCTCCGATGATGTTCATCGCTCGGCAGATGCTCAAGCCATTATAGAAAAGCTTTTGCTAAAAGTAGAGGAACTGGAACTTTCCGTTCGTGCTAGCAACTGTTTAAGGCAGGCCGGAATACACACTATTGCAGACTTGGTTCGTTACAAAGAAAGCGACATGCTAAAGCACAAAAACTTCGGCAAAAAATCTTTGGTGGAACTAAACGATTTGCTTTCTTCCATGAATCTGAGCTTTGGCATGGATGTGGATGCATATTTAAAAGATAATACTTCTTCAGGGAGTTCAGCAGAATGAGACACGGCGTAAAAGTAAAAAAATGGGGCGCAAATGCTGCGCACAGGCGCGCAATGTTGCGCAGTTTATCCACTTCCATACTTCTCAAAGGCTTGGAATCCGATCCTCAAGACAGGGTTGTTCGCACAACCTTGCTAAAAGCAAAAATGGTTCGCAGCCTTGTGGACCGTTTAATAACTTATGCGAAAAAAGGCGATCTTTCGGCACGCCGCCAGGCAGCCCGATTTGTTATGTCACCTGCGGTTCTAAAAGGACTTTTTGACGTAATAGGCCCTCGCTACGCCAGCAGAAACGGCGGTTACACCAGAGTTCTTAAGCTGGGCGCAAACCGAGCCGGCGATTCCGCTGAAATGGCATTGGTAGGCTTGGTGGAAGACCAGGTTTAGAATCTTCCTTTGTATGAATTTGCTTGTTACTGGCTGTTGTGGCTTTATTGGAACCAACTTTGTTAAGTTTATTTTAAAAGAACGACCGGGTTGGAATATTGCTAACCTAGATGCTCTCACTTATGCCGGAAATATTGAAAACTTAAGAGATGTTGAAAAACATCCGAATTATGCTTTTTTCAAAGGCGATATAACGCACGATGAAGATATTTGCGCTGCCGGCGGCTTGCTGCAAGGCATAGACGCAATTGTGAATTTCGCTGCGGAATCTCATGTTGACAATTCAATAAAGAATCCGGGCGTGTTTATTCGCACAAATGTGGAAGGGACTTTAAAACTGCTGAAATATGCTCAAGAAAAAAAGATTCGCTATTTGCAAGTTAGCACAGACGAAGTTTATGGAACGCTCGGTGCAACCGGTTTTTTCACAGAAGACACTCCTCTTGCTCCAAACAGCCCTTACAGCGCATCGAAGGCTTCTGCTGATTTTCTTGTGCGTGCGTGGAACGAGACCTACAAACTTGATACAGTGATAACTCGTTGCTCAAACAATTACGGCCCATACCAGTTTCCGGAAAAGCTCATTCCTCTCTCGGTTACAAACTTAATGCAAGGCAAAAAAATTCCTGTTTACGGCAAGGGCTTAAACATTCGGGACTGGCTGCACGTTGAAGATCATTGCAGAGGCATTTTGCTCGCTCTGGAAAAAGGAGAATCCGGCAGGGTTTATAACATTGGCGGGAACAATGAGTGGAAAAATATAGATATTGCTCGTGAGCTTGTTAAAATAATGGGAATGGGCGAAGATAATATTGAATTTGTTACAGACCGTCTTGGGCACGATTTGCGTTACGCTATAGATGCAAGCCGCATTCGCAAGGAGCTGGGCTGGGAGCCTAAATACACTTTTAGCACAGGGCTTCCCGAAACCGTGAAATGGTATAAAGAAAATGAAGCTTGGTGGAAGCCTCTTCGTCGTTAGCCTGCTCGTATTGCTTGGCTGCGAAGGAGAATGGGTTGGAGGAACGCTTGGCAAAACTGCTTGCGATTTGCGCAATTTCAACGGATTTTACACAGCGGTAAAAATGTCTGCCGATAGAGACAATCTTTACATTTTGGATAATTCTTCTAAAGTGCATTTTTATAAGAGAGACAATTTATACGAGTGTTCTTTTGATTTTGAATATACTTATCATTTTAACGGGTTTTTAGATGATGTTTTTTCTTTAGGCAATACTTTTTATGTTCAAGACAAAGCAAGTTTAAAATCTCGGGAAGATGTTACGCTATGCGACGCCAGAGATGGCTCTTTTGCGATTTACGGAAACGAGCTTGCTGTTGGAAGCAATATGGGAATTGAAACCTGGAGCATAAATTCCTGCACAAAAACAGGAAACGTATCTTCGTGGAAAGTGCTTTCGCTCGCTGCAACAAGCAGTGATTATTTTGCGGCAGAAGGAATTTCTGCCGAACCACGGAATTTGGCAATGTATTCAAAAAGCGGCGCTTCTTACAGCGACCCTATGTCTATAACCCCCGGCAATGAAAAAAACTTCTGTTCGGCAGACAGGCTTGTTGCGAACAATCACGGCGTTTATCTTTTAGACAAAACGTGCAAAAAAATAGGCGTTTATGACAACAGAGCCGTTTGGCGCAAAAGCATAAGCTTGGATTCGCTTGGCATAAGAGGAGTTTTGGATATAGCTCCCGCCGAATACTCATACATTTTCATTCTGCATTCTGGCGGCGTGGAAAAGGTGAATGTATTTTGATTGATGCAAAACATTTTTTCCATGTGTTAGCCTTTGTTCTCGGTAAACTGCCGGATTCATTGAGAAAAATTCTCTTTGAACTGCTTTACCTGGTTTATCTGCTCAAGTTCGGTAAAGAAAAAGACTACATTTCAGAGAGACTAAAAAAAGCGAATTTGCAAATAAAACCCAAAGATGTCTATAAAAACCTGTTTTTCAACGGAGTGGACAGTTTAAAATTCCTGCAAGGCCGCATAGGCAATTTGAAATTTGAAAATTGGAACTTAATCCCTGAAAGTCCGGTTATTTTTGTGAGCATCCATTTGGGAGCGTTTGAAATGCTGCATAGGGGTTTGGCTAATGCAGTTGAGAGTGGAGAGTTGAGAGTGGAGAGTTGTGTAAACTTGATTGTTTCGGAATTTCGGAATAAAAAATTAGACGAATTTCTCAACTCAACAAGAAAAACACCTAATATAAACATTGTAAAAGACACGGGAATTTTAAAAAATGTCATTCGCAATAAAGAGATTTTAGCCGTAATGGCAGACCAATCTAAGCATGGCGGAGAGAATTTTGAGATTCTGGGGCAAAGCGTTCCTTTGTTCTTGAAACTGCCTTTAACCGCAAACAGGCTTGGAGCAAGCATTGTGCTTTTCAGAACATTCAAAAAAAACGGACAACATATTATAAAAGTTGAACGTGTTTATGCGCCGAACACAGATATAAACTCGGAAGAAATCGCCGGAATTTTTGAAAGCTGGATTTTAGAATACCCTGAGCAGTGGGCTTGGAATTACAGATGAAATATACTTTTCATGGGGTATTTGCGGCGTTTAACAATTCTTCAATCATAGATAAAGCTTCATCGTAACTGCCAACTAACACGCTTTGCAAAATGCCTTCTGCCTGTTTAAATTCCTGCAAGCCGCTGGAGGCTTCGTCTATTGCGTCTATGTCAAATGTTTCAATCGCTTCTTTTAACTTGGTCAAAGCTTCTATGCTTGGCATTCCTTCAAGTTTTTCTTTAATGTTTGCGCTTATATCGTTTAAAAGCTCTTGCAAATCCGCTAAAAACTGAGGAGTGTGCATTTTTATAAACTCAAGGTTTTCCTGCTTGCTTGCTTCTTCCAGCGCTTGGGCCTGTTCGGATATTTTAACGGCTCCAATGTTTGCAGAAGCGCTTTTCAATGCATGAACATAAACCGTATATAAACGATAGTCTTCGGTTTCCAGAGTTTTTTTGATTTCCTCAATTTTCTTGATTCCGTCTTTATGAAACACGGAAAGCAGTGCGTTTTTTGCGCTTAACTCACCGGCATTATCAGCTTCTTCGCTTGACTTTTCCTGCTTCTCTGCCGGAATCCATTTTTTCAAAAGAACATTCAATTCGGCTATGTCAATTGGCTTAGATAAAAAGTCGCTGAATCCGTTTGCCAAAAACATTTCTTTTATGCCGGGAATCACATTCGCCGTAAGCGCAATAATCGGCAAGCTAAAGTTAAGCTCCCTTATGCGCTTTGTTGCTTCCACGCCGTCCATTTCCGGCATCATGTGATCCATAAAAACAAAATCATAGAGATTGCCACGGCTAGCTTCTTTCGTAATTTGATCAATGGCTTTTTGCCCGCTTTCGCACAAATCAACCTGTATATTGTAAGGCTTCAACAAACCTTCCGCTACCTTCAAATTCGTTGCAATGTCATCTACAACAAGAACTCTCGCTTGCGGAGCAATGAATTTTACAATAGAATGTCGGCTCTCAATTTTTGAAAAATTCAAAATATTGTTTACTATTGATAAAAGATTTGCTCCTGCCCTTTTAATAGTGAGAATATGTTCGCGAGCAGCACTCGGCAAATTTTCACGCAATGAAAGTTCAGTCATGCCCATTATCGCATTTATAGGCGTGCGAATTTCATGGCTCATGCGAGCCATAAATTCCGATTTATACTTGCTCTCTTTCTCTAAGCGCCTTTTTGCTTTTGAAAGATGAAAAACAAAAATTATGCACAGAAATATTACAATAGCACTGCTCAACACAAGAGACCGCTGTCTCTGAAATTTTATTCTATAGTCATAAGTCTTGCTCGTCCACCGATCTTCTATCTCTACCGTATTTATAAAGCGAAGAGCTTTATCGGCAATAGAGCGCAAAAGAAATTCATCTTTGTTAAACCCAAAAGTCGATTCAAATGAATAATTAAAAACAATATTGGCTTTGTAGCCCGGTTGCCCGTGAACATTGGTTTGAACCAAAAGCTGATTCTGGCTTCCCATCACTAAATCTACTTCACCACGTGTCAAAGCGGCGAAAGCCTGGTCAAAATTATCAAAAATAACCGTGTTTCTATGGCCCGGAAACCATCTGTTAAATACATCTGTCGGAGCATATCCCTCTACCAAGCCAACCTTCAAATACAATATATCGTTGACTTTTATGTTGCGGCTCTCCGCTTTTGACATAAGCGCATAATTGTCTGTAAGAATCGCAGTTTCTGCCCATAAAAAACGCCCTGTTCGCTCCGGCGTGCGAATCAGTTCCGTAACCATAGACGCATCACCTCTTTCAAGCATTTTCAATATATCTGCCCAATCGGTATGCTTATCATTTTTAAGCTTAAAGCTAATTCCCGTGAGATCTTCAACTTCCTTTATAACATCGTGGCTAATCCCTTGAAATTCATTGTCGTAAGTGTTATAAAAACTTACCGGATAATTATCGTGCTCCGCCAAAAATTCAACAACAGGATGGCTCTGCAAATAAGCTTTTTCATCATCTGTCAGGTGCATAATAAACTTGTATTTTCTGTATTCGTATATTCCACTATTGTATAATTCCGTTAAATAACGGATGCCGCCGTGTTCCAGAATTTTTTGCATGGCAGAAATTATATGCTTATTTTCTGCCTTTTGCGTTGATAAGGAAACTTGTCCGTAAAGCAAGGGGAAAAAATCCTCAACATCAACATCTCCGTAAATGTCAAAAGCTACCTCTGCCGTATTTTCGTCAATAAACGCATCTATGCTTCCGTTTTTCAACATAGCATAAGCGCCATCATAATCATCTACAAAAAAAGCCTCAAAGGTATTGCCAAGCTGCGCAGATACATCGTCAATAGTTGTTGTTCCATACAAAAATCCATATCGCAATTTGCGAGAAGAGGCAATAAAATTGAGAGGCTGACTGCCGAAAACTCTAAAAGAACCCGTTAAGCGCTGGGCAATTCCATCAGTCATAAAATATTTTTTTCTGCGTTCATAGGTAGCAGTCAATTCGCCTGTAAAATCAATTTTTCCGTTTTCAAGGCCCTTCAGCAAATCGTTCCATTCATAGAGCCTAGGCTCAAACTTTATGCCGAACATTTTTGTTAACCAGTCGCAAAACTGTACGGTAAATCCTTGCATCTCGCCGTTATTGTTATAAAAGCTTTCCGTGCTTAAAAGAGTTCCATACACAAAAGGGCGGTTTTGCTGTTTTTTGAGTTCCTCGATAGCGTTTATTTCTTCTTCTGTTATGCCGGGAATGTCACGGTAAGAAATGTATCCGACAGAATTTGAATTTCGTTCGCCAGATGAATTAACGCACCCAAAAAGAAATGCTAGCAGCAAAACAAATATAATTTTCATTTCTCTTCTTCTTTGCGAGGACTGATTTTTCTAAACTCATCGGAAACATCAATAAATAAATCAACCAAATCCGGGTCGAAATGTGTTCCCTTGCCTTCAGAGATAATTGAAACTATTTTTTCATGAGGAAATGCTTTTTTATATGGCCTGTCAGAAGCAAGCGCATCGTAAACATCTGCTATGGCAAGGAGCCTTCCCTGAAGCGGAATGTCTTCGCCTTTTAATCCTCTTGGGTAACCGCTTCCATTCCATTTTTCATGGTGGGTAGCCGCAAAAATTCCTGCGTGTTCCAAAAAGGCCTGCTCTGCCGAGTTCTTTTTTATTTTTTCTATAATTTCTTCGCCAACAATAGTGTGCGTTTTGATTTCCTCAAACTCTTCGGGCGTAAGGCTGCCGGGCTTTCGCAGGATGCTGTCATTTATGGCAATTTTTCCCACATCGTGCAATTGCGCCGATTGCAATATCAAATCCAAGTTCCAAGATGACACTTTATCCTTATGCAAACCTCGCTCCACCATTGCAGAGAGCAAAATGTTCAAATAGCGTGTTGTTCTTTCAATGTGGCCGCCAGTTTCATAATCGCGACGCTCAACGAGTTCTATCATCGTTTTCAAAATCGCATCTTGCAGCTTCACAACAGCTTTTGTTTTCTTCTCAACCATTTCCTGCAGATGGTTGTTATAGTTTATGATTTCCCGTTTTTGTGTTTCCACAAGCAAATGAACTTCAATCCGCTTGAGCAGGCATGGCGGAGAGAAAGGTTTTGTGATATAGTCCACAGCACCCAGAGCCAAACCTTCCAGCTCGCTTTTGTCATCGTTTTTTCCCGTTAAAAAAATAACAGGAATATGTTTGGTTTCCGGACTGCTTTTAATGATTTTTATGGTTTCATAGCCGTCCATATCCGGCATTTCCACATCCAGGAGAATTAAATCCGGGATGTTCTTTTCCAGCATTTTCAGCAACCGCTCGCCGGAATCTAAAGTGAAAACTTTATAATGCTCTGTAAGCGCATTTTTACCTACGGTCAGATTTGTGATGTCATCATCAACCAAAAAAACAGTTTTACGATTTTCGCTCATGGTTTAGACCATTATTTTCTAAGTCAATAATAAATGCTGCGCTCGGTTTATCAGATAGTTGCAATCTTCCATGCTACCGAATTTCTTTTCCAGTTCACGATAACATTTGCGCGCCTCTGAAGTTTTATCTTGAGTGAGCAAAACACTTATTAAATACACATAAGCTTTTGCCAAGCGAACTGTGGAATAGTGAGTCGGATTGTCCATTATGCCGTAAAGCCAAGCAAGGGCAGCGTGCATGTGGCCGTCTATTTCCGTGTCGCCCGATGCAAACTTGCACATCATAAAATTACTCACAACTATATCGAAGCCGTCTGTAACCTGCTGATCGCTCATGTGCTTTAAATTGAATTCATTTAAAAGCCACGAAATATAAGATGCAACTTTTTCTCTCGGCATTCTGAAAAACGACCGCTCGCCAGCTTCTGAATTGTGACTCATTGCAAGAGCACGGCGATTAGCTGCTGAGTTTGAGAGCTTCGCCTTGTTTTCCGGGGTTAAATGCGATTCGTATCGCCCTTCGGGAAACACCACTATGAACCAGTCCAGGCGGGTTGAGGCATAAAAACACTTTGGGCAAACAGCAACTTGATAACATGAAAAGTCTATTGTGTTTTTATCCGGCTCTGTTGGCTCATAAATAGGAACTATCTCCGAATCACTCCACTTTAACCTGTAGTAGTCTTCATCAACTATAAAGCCAGCCACATCATCAAAAGAACAAAGCGGGCAAATCATTTTCAAACTGCGAAAATGCCCTTTACCTTCGGATAGCCTAAAGAAAGTTTTGTTGAGATCCGGATTTATTTCATGAAAGTCGCGTTCAAAATCAACAATGCCGGAATAAACCATAAATGAATTTACGCCGGTCAATTGCGACTGTATTTCCTGCGTTCCGCCAAAAAACGCTATTTTGCGATTTAATTTGACAAGCTGTTCTTGAATGTTTTTGAAAAAAACAATAGCAGCGCCGTCTATGCGCTTGGTAGCACGCATATCAAAGGCCATGTCTAAATTATTATCTTTCATTTCATCGGAGAAAAATAACTTATATTTTAACACCTGAACAGATGTAAACTCATCTCCGAGCTCATAGCACATATAGTGCCCGCGTGCTTGTTTTTGCAAACTCATAATCGAACTTAAATATACAAAATTAAATTGGAAGCGAAACTTCAAATTTCCCGTTTGTGGCTATTGCGGAATAACCCTCATAAACCGAGTGTGCAGGCTCTCCGGCCTCCGAAAACAGTTTTTTTTCGCCGGAAAGCGTGGAAAAACTACCTCCGGCTTCCGAAAAAATCAACGGATATGGAGCAATATCCCAAAGAGACACCACGGGATCTGCCATTATTTCTGCTTTTCCGCAAACCACAAGGTAATAACCAAAGCAATCGCCCCAGCCTCTATAAAGCCTTGCTTTTTTGCGAAGCTCGGCAAACCACTCCCCATAACCTTTGTTTTCCATAGTGTTTATGGTGCCGGAAAGCACTAGAGAATTTTTAAGTTCACCGACATCGGAAACCTTTACTGGAATCCCTTCGTCTGCGAAAGCACCGCCACCGGCACTTGCCCAAACTTTGCTATCTAATGCCGGCAATTGAATCAAACCCGCAACTGGAATTCCTTTTTTTAAAATAGCTATCACAGTTCCAAACAACGGAACCCCGTAAATAAAAGACTTTGTGCCATCTATAGGGTCAAGCACCCACTGATATTCTGCCGCTGAGTTTTCTTGCCCGAATTCTTCGCCTATAAAGCCGAATTCGGGAGTTTCTTTTTGCGCAAATGCACGCACAAGTTCTTCTGTTTTTTTATCTGCTATTGTCACAGGTGTGGAATCTGACTTCCACTCAACGTTTAAATGTGTTTTCCAGTGACGCAGAATTTCGCCTTGCGCTATGTTACCAGCCTCCAGCACGAGGTCGAGCATTTCGGCGTAAGCAGACAAGCTTATTCCTTATCGTAAGCGGAAATTGGCCCCACCGTAACGGTGTTGTAACCGCCATCCACATACATAATTTCTGAGGTTACTCCAAAAGACAAATCACTCAAAAGGAAGTAAGCCGCACCGCCAACATGTTCCGGAGTCGTATTTTCTCGAAGCGGAGCGATTTTGCGGTGGATTTTTAAGAGGTCTGTGAAATCGCTTATGCCACGAGCGGCAAGCGTGTTAACTGGGCCTGCACTGATGGCATTAACTCTTATACCTTCGGGGCCAAGGTCGTAAGCCAAGTAACGAACTATTGATTCTAACGCAGCTTTTGCAACTCCCATAACATTGTAGTTTTGAACAACCTTTTCGCTGCCCAAATATGTGAGCGCCAAAACCGAACTGCCATTCACCATAAAGGGCTTGAATGCTCGGGTTAAGGAAACTAGTGAATATGCAGAAATGTCCATTGCCTGCAAGAACACGTCTTTTGGAGTTGGCAAGAACTGCCCTTCCAAATAGCTTTTGTCTGCAAAACCAACAGCGTGAACCAAAAAGTCGCATTGACCAATGTCTGTCTTATATTGTTCGGCTACTTTCAGAATGTTCTCTTCACTTGAAACATCGCAATCGTAAAGTTTGCTGCCCGGATAGTCTTGCAACAATTTATCCAAGTTGCGTTTCAAGCGCTCGCCGTTATAGCTAAAAGCTACTTCCGCACCTTCATCCAGAAGCTTTTTAGCTATGCCCCAAGCAATGGAACGGTCGTTGGCCACGCCGAAGATAATTCCTTTTTTTCCTTTCATCGACATAAATATTCTCCTTTAGTTAACGGCTAACCCAAATACCAACTTTTGCAAGAATTTCCGCATTTTCCGGTGCAGGTAAAGCCCTTGTTTGAATCCATCTGAATTCTTCTTTGCCTCTTATTCCGAATTTGCGGATTAAAGAGTCTTGAGCCATTTCGTAGGAAGCCGCCATCTTTAGCTTTTCCTCATCGTTTGCCTGAGACATTTTTTCCGCCCATTCTTGCCCCATAAACACGAGGGCCTCGCTTGCTCTCCCGAAATACAAGGCTGTTTTATAATCAATATTAAAATTCTCAGGCTGCTTGAACGGTTCCCAAGTGCGCTCAATAAAAGCAAATTCGTTTTCTTCAATCTCAATTTTCGGCGCTTCGACTTTTTGTTCGCAAGATAACAGTGGCAACATAGCAATGCAAACCAGGCAAAACAAAACTTTAGTGTGAATGGCAAAATACCGCATATATAGTAAAGATATAAAATTTTTAGGCAACTTGCAAGGATTTTGCGCAAAAAAGCAACTTAAATGCAAATTTAGGGGGATAGGAGTATTATTAAAAGCAAAGCGCAAACACTCAAATAAAATGTATAATCCTAGCTATGCGGCTCCAGCGGATGTCTGTTGGCAGGAAAACCCAAGTCCAGGGTTTTAGAAGTTCAACTCTGGATGCCTGGTCTAAACTGAAATATATTATGAACGCTTTTGCTTTGATGTTGCGTTTTGCGACAAAGCCCCAGTAACGGCTATCGGCAGAATTGTCACGGTTATCGCCCATCATAAAATACACTTCGTCTTTAACAACATATTCACTAACCGGCTTGCCATTGACAAGGATTTTATATCGCAATTCCAGTGAAGAGTTGGTATCTGAAAGATGAGAGTTTTCCAAAGCGACATTTGCTTCCAAGTCTTCCAGCTGTGAGCCTTCAAAGGTTTCGTAGCCAACCAAGCGGCTGCCGAAAATGCTTTTTTGCGGCATATTCGGGTTGTGGCGTGCTATAAAGCCTGTGCGGGCAAATTTGCGGAAAAAGCTCAAATTAATTTCACCGCTAATTGTGTCGCCGTGCCTTAAACCTTGCGGAATTATGCGGTTCTGGCTAAAAATCGTGTTGATAAGCAACCACTTGTGGTTTTCCAGCGCAACTGTGAAATTCTCAAATTTATAGTCTTCCAGTTCTTTCCCGTCTTTGGTTAAGGAAATAGCAAACTCAACAAGGCTATCCGGCATTTCCTGCATCATAAGAGTGCGAATCCACCACAGGTCGTGGCTAGATAGCGTATCGAATTTTATGGTTTCGCCCGGCAAAGGAAGCCGGACTTCTTTCACGTAGTCGCGGGGTGTGTTTGACCTTTGCAGTTCTGTGTATTTTCCTTGACCTCTCAGCGGTTGTTCTGCGCCGTCTATAAACAGCCGGCCTTCTTTCACTGCAACTTTTTGCCCGCTTTTTGCAACGCATCTTTTTATGTAGTCTTTTGGGCCGTCTGCGTAATGAATGAGTTTGGGACTGCCGTTTGGAGCTTGGTTATCCCAAAAAAAGTTTCCAAACATAAGAGCGTTTGCAAGGTGTGTGTAGCGCTTGCGGTCGTAGTCCGGGTATTCCGGTTCGCCGGGGTAACGAAATATTACAACCTCGCCTGTGTCTGCGTTTGAAATGGGAATTTTGCTGTCTAGAAACGGGACTGGGATTCCGTAAATAAATTTTAACCCTAAAAGAAAATCTCCTTCGTAAAGAGTGTTTTCCATTGAGCCTGTCGGAATTTTGAAGGCCTGTATGGCAAGGGCTATAACCACAAGAGCTGTGGCTACGGGAATAGCGAATTCTCGAACAAAGGCTTTAAGGATTTTCATTGTTGTGAGGAAGATAGAAAATACCAAGACCGGCGTTTACTACATTATTCCATGATGTTTGCAAAAAAATATTCAAAATGCTAAACCGTTTGCAAAGCCTGCCGGCACGTCCTGGCGTTTATTTAATGAAAAACGCTAAGAGCGAGATTATTTATATAGGCAAGGCTAAGGTTTTGAGCAAAAGAGTGCGTAGCTATTTTGACGGGCGAGAAAAGGAAGGGCATTTGGCTGCCAGGTTAATACTTCCGCACGTAACAGATATTGAGTGGATAATAACCGAAACAGAGGCAGAAGCTCTGATTCTGGAAGCTAACCTTATAAGCAAGCATTTGCCGCATTACAACGTTCGCCAAAAAGATGACAAGCATTTCCCTTATTTAATGCTCACAACCGGTGAAATGTTCCCTCGCCTTAGAATAAGCCGCCAAGTTAGAGACGATAAAAATCTTTACTTTGGCCCTTTTGTAAGCTCACGATATATGCGAGTTCTTTTGGATTTTATTCCGAGGCTTTTTAAGCTTAGAGAATGTCGCCTCAAATTTCCTCTTTCTAAAAAAAACAGGCCTTGCCTGAATTTTCACATTGGGCGATGCGATGCTCCGTGCGCAAAAATGATAAGCGAAGAGACTTACCTTAAAGGCGTGCAAAATGCGAAAAAACTTTTGGAAGGGAAAAACGCAGATGTTCTGGCGGAATGGGAACAGGAGATGAACCTTGCATCCGCAGAAATGCGCTTTGAAGATGCGAGCAAGCTAAGAGACCGTATTCAAGCGGTGCAAAGCACTTTTGCAAAACAAAAAGCAGACACGGCAAATGCGGATTTAAACCTTGATGTTATTGCCATTTGCCGAGCAAAGGAGTTGGCAACAGTTGTTATTGTGGAATACAGAAACGGAGTTTTATACGACAGGCGGCATTTCCATTTGGAAAGCAAGCTGGAACAGGAAATGCCGGAAATTCTTGCCGAATTTTTGCCGAGATGGTATTTGAGCGCCGAAAAAGAAAACTTGCCGCGTGAGATAGCTTTGGAATTTTCGCTTGGCGATGACAGTCAAGTGTTTGAAGAGTTTTTAACAGGTTTAACCGGGCATAAAGTTTTTGTGAATGTTCCGCAGAGAGGCGAGAAGCTTGGCTTTTTGCGAATAGCACGTGCAAACGCAGAAATGCTTTTGATTGAGCTGCAATCGAAAAACGCAAAATACGATGAAATTAACCGAAGCATTTTTGAACTGCAAAAAGAATTGAATTTAAACAACCCGCCTTTTTGCATAGAATGTTTTGATATTTCGCATTTGGGCGGCACAGAACCTGTTGCAAGCATGGTTCGTTTTGTGAATGGCCGTCCAAGCAAAAGCGATTACAGAAAATACAAGATTAAAATAGCAGAAGGTGGCGACGATTACGCCAGCATGCAGGAGGTTGTTAGTCGCAGATTAACAGCCCTTGTGGGGGCTTGCCCCAACCACGATTTGCCCGATTTAATCGTGGTTGATGGTGGAAAAGGGCAGGTTGAAGCAGCCTACAAGATTTTGCAGGAAATGAATTTAACAAACATTCCGCTTATAGGGCTTGCAAAGCGTTTGGAAGAAATTGTTTTTCCCGGAGAAAGACAATCTATTTTGCTGAAGCGCAATAATCCGGCGTTGCAGCTCTTGCAGCGTGCACGTGACGAAGCGCACAGGTTTGCGGTAAGCTTTCAGCGAAAGAGAAGGGCTAGTTCTCTCGTTTAGATACTAAATTCTGTAGTTACCGCTGGAATTTTTTTGTATATTATTAGTGGGAAGCTGGTTGCTGGGTTTAAGTCAGAATTTAATTCTGCCTCATTCAAATTTCCCTTCCAGCTTCCCTAATTCCATTAGCTCTATGCTGTAAATCTTATTTCCGACTTTTGTGACTTCTTTTACTGTTATATACACTATGTTATTATCATACAGCGGAGCTACATATCTGTGAATAGCTCCTATGTTTCCGCTGCCTTTTTTGTCCGGGTGAGTTAAAACTTTAACTGAATTTTTATATAGATTAATTATATCGGCAACAGCTGCAAAGTGCTGGCCTGCACTAAAATTATTTTCAATAGACTTGCTGGAAGCAGATAGCATTTTATCTACAGAGTTTTTATTTATATAGCAGTTTTCTCCTTTTTTATTTGCTATTATTAATCTACCACCGCTATTTTCTATTAACCCATATAACTTATTTTTAGCATAACCTAGAGTAACTCCTTTTTGATATTCTTCCGTTTTCTCCATAGATACGTTATTGAGCCGAGCCAGTTCTGCAAGCTCGCTTTTTGAAATAGCAATGTCCTTTAGCATAACGCCTCCTAGGTTATAGCTGGATCTAAATAAAAAACTTTAGGTTAAAGGACTCGAATTCAAAAAAATATTCCCTAAAGCAAAAGGGAATATAGAAAAAATTGGCTTGCTAAAATTTTTAACTTTAACATGGAGGAACAAATAAGATACAGAACTATTCTGAAACTACCTCGATTCTATTCTGAAAGTTGCTTGAATCGTGACCGGTTTTAATTCTGGCAATATACACGCCCGGTGTGGTTGGCTTTGCAGAGCCTAGTGGCCTACCACGGAGGTTGTAGTATTGTGGCGTTGCGGAAGGCAATGCTTGAACAGGATTAAATATGATTGGCACTTGAATGGATTGCCAACCGGCATAAAATGTTTTGTTGCCTGTTGAGCCGGTAGGAATTGTTGTTTCTGCCGGAGTGGATAAGTTTGCATTGCTGAACCAACCGGTGAATATAAAGCCATAGCGAGTAGGTTCGCTTAGCGTGATTGGCTCGCTTTCCATTGTATAAGAAGCAGGATTGCTTGCGTTGTTTGCACCGCCGTTTAAGGCATAAGTTATTGTGTAATTTGCGAGTGTCCATTGAGCCCAAAATTCTTTATCTCCAGTGCTGCCGAGAGGAATGGACTCTACTTTGGTTCCTGAAAGCTCGGAGTTATAATACCAACCACTGAAAGCATAGCCATTTTTTGTCGGATTATACAAGGTAACTTTATTTTCAATGGTATAAGACGATAGATTTGATTCATGGTTTTTTCCTTCATCTAAATGATAAGCTATTTCGTAGGGAATCGCTTCCCAACCGGCATAAAATGTTTTGTTGCCTGTTGAACCGGCAGGAATTGTTGTTTCTGCCGGAGTGGATAAATTTGCATTGCTGAACCAGTCGGTGAATGTATAGCCTTCACGAGTAGGTTCGCTTAGCGTGATTGGTTCACTTTCTATCGTATAAGAAGCCGGATTGTCTTCGCTATTTGAGCCGCCGTTTAATGCATAAGTTATTGTGTAATTTGCGAGTGTCCATTGTGCGTAAATAGTGGTATTTGCGGTATAGACTCTGCTTGTTGTTACTTCCGTGCCGCCTGTTGCAGCCGTAAACCATTTATGGGTGTAACCCTCTCTTATGGGCGTTGGCAAAGACGAAAGCTTTCCGTCGCTAAGATTGGCTGTGGCCGAACTCGGAGTTACAGTTCCCTCGCCGGCATCAAAATCTATTTTATATCCGGAACCCATGGCAAAATCATCAAGATATACATAATACAAACCGTCTTCCCATACCTTATCGAAGCGTACTTCTACTTTGACAGTCTTGTTGGCATAGGTTGATGGTGTTAAATTGTGAGTAACAGTAGTAAAGTCGGCTGAAGATTTATTGGAAACTCCTGTTGCCCCCGACACCGCAGTCCAAGTGGTACTGGGATGTATCATAATTCGTATGGTATATTTCACTTCGCCGGCATCAGCCACTTCTTCCTGGCTGTTAGTGCCGCTTACAGTAACTCTATATTTAAACGATAGCGTTGGGTTTTCACCGGTAGTGAAATAAGGAGTCTGAACCAGTCCGGAAGGTAGATTCTTTGTAAAATAATTATATAAACTTCCCGAATTGCTTACTCCACCACTTGCTATTCTATAGAAGCCGTTCTCATACCATCCTGAAGGAGTGGTTGTTGATGAAAAACTTTCGGATATTTTCGATAAAGGAGTATCCGATGTCTGTGCTATTGCCATTTGCACAACAATAGCTATTGCTGCAAATAATTTGAAAACGTTTAAATTTGTTTTCATAGAAACCTCCCCTCCGGTTAAAACTACTCTATTTGTAATAATATAGAAAATTTTTCTATATTATGAACTATGTTCAAAAAATGTGTAAATTTGTTAGCTGAAAAACAGGCCATCGCCAACGGAGCCACTCAACTCTATACACACACACACACACACACACACACACACACACACACACACACAATTATATAAACAGCAATTCTTTCAGCATCTACCCAAGGAGGTATGTATGAAAACTAATCGTTTTCTCTTGGCGGCTTGCAATTTGCTGGCTGTGGCATTGGTAATTTCCTGCTCTAATGGTGGTAGCCAATATGATTTGTCATATTCATCTAAAAACGAAGATGTTTCGTCATCCTCATCTTCATCCTCTAGTGCTGGCTCTTCCTTTATTCAGAATTCAAGTTCAAAGGATCAATAGGAGATAAAATATGAACAAGATGATTAAAATAATACTATTGTTTGTCGCATTGGCTGTAATATTTTCTTTAGCTCAGGAAATAATAAATTTACAAGGTAGCTCAGAGAAAAAATGCCATAATGGAAGTTATGTAAATTCCGATGGAGATACTTTATGCATTTTTCTAGAAAAAGATAGTTCACAGAGTAGCTTCAAACTCCCATCTAATAATCAAGCGCAGGGAGCAAAAAAGCAACCAATAAATAATTCGTATAATAATTGTCCTAATGGAAGCTATGTAAATTCCAAAGGGAATACAGTATGTAGTCCATCTAAAAGCAACGTTGGCGGAGCGACTGCCATTTGCAAGGATGGAACATATAGTTATAGCCAAAGCAGGCGAGGAACCTGTTCAAGGCACGGCGGAGTGGCACAGTGGTTATAACAAAATATTATTTAACAATAGGAGTTTAATATGAAAAAAAGTTTAATTCTGGCTGTTTTGCTTATGCCATTGGTTTCAGTGACGTTTGCTCAAACTGTTTGGAATGGTAAAGCAGATACTGACTGGTACAGCAATAACACGTCGGCTATTGAATTTACCATAATCACAGCGGAGCAATTGGCTGGGCTTGCGGAACTAGTAAATAGCGGCAATAGTTTCAAGGGCAAAACAGTTAAACTTGGCTCCAACATTATGCTCAATGATATTGCAAACTGGCAAAATTGGGCCAGTCACGCCCCTGCTAACAAGTGGATACCAATAGGAATCAAGGATAGTAATAGTATATTCAATGGTATTTTTGATGGAAGCGGTTATGTAGTTAATGGAGTTTATATAAACAATACAAACAATAGTCAAGGTTTATTCAGGAATGTAGATTCGGTTGGAACGATAAAGAATTTAGGTGTAATAGCTTCATATATTAAAGGAAGTAACTTTATCGGCGGATTAGTTGGTGGAATGAACTTTGGTATGATAAACAATAGTTATTTTACAGGCATAGTTGCAGGAGATAGCACAGTCGGTGGGCTAGTTAGCGGTAATTTGGGAATTATAAGTAATAGTTATTCTGCTAGTGTGGTGACGGGAAATTTATGGATAGGTGGGCTTGTAGGGGAGAATAGAAGTAAGATAAACAATAGTTATTCTATTAACATTGTGAATGGAAAAAATGCGTTGGTGGTTTAATTGGACTTAATTTTTCAGGAAGTGTAAACAATAGTTATTCATCAACTATTGTTACAGGAGAAGAATATTTTATTGGTGGATTAGTTGGGTTTAATAATGAAGAAAGCAAAATAACCAGTAGTTATTCTACTAGTACAGTGACAGGAAAAGATATGGTTGGTGGATTAGTGGGGATTAATGACAAAAGCAAAATAAGTGAAAGTTATTCATCAGGTGTAGTATTGGGAAAAGCTGGTGCTGTTGGTGGGCTAGTGGGAGAGAATTGTGAAGGCGAGATAAACAACAGCTATTCTACTGGGACAGTAACGGCAGAAGATTGGGGTGCCGGAGGACTTGTTGGACAAAATAATAGAAATAGTAAAATAAGCAATAGTTATTCTACTGGATTAGTAACTGCAAACGCTGGTACTGTCGGAGGGCTTGTTGGCGCTAATGGAGGAGATATAAGTAACAGTTACTCCACAGGCATAGTCAAGGGTAGTGAGTTTGTTGGCGGGTTTGTGGGACAAAACTATGTATTTGGACTTACAGCAAATGATATATATGCCGGCACGATAGTTAATAGTTACTCTACTGGTAAAGTTATGGGAGGGATATACCTGCCTAATGGGTTTGTGCAGATACGTCGCGTAAACGGATTGGTGGGTGACAATCAAGAAGATAGCAAAGTAATCAATAGCTATTATGACAGTCAAACAAGCGATCAAGGAATTAATGTATTAGTTAAAGACAAAGGTGATGGCAAAACTACGGTGCAAATGAAGCAAAAATCATCATTTAAAAGCTGGGATTTTAATAAAACTTGGGGTATAAATAGCAAAATAAATAATGGTTATCCATATTTACTTGAAAACAAACCATAGGAGTTTATTATGTATAGCAAAGAATTTGAGTTAAATTACAGAAAATACTATATTGAGCTTTATGAAAAAAATGAAGTGAAAATTTACGAATTTATTGATGGAGAGAAAAAACATCTATTTGGAAAACAAAAGCCAATTATAGTTAGAAAATTAGCTGAAATCATTGAAAACGATGCAACCAATGGTATTCCTAGTGAAGTAAAAAAATATGTTTGTGCTTATCAAAAAGACTTAAATAAAAGTGCTATAAAAAACACCAGAAATTTAGGTAGAGTATTATTTGATTATTTGAATTTACCAACCAACCATAGGAGTTAATATGTATTGCAAAGAGTGCGGCTATCAAATAGCAGATGATTCAAAGTTTTGTGCGAGTTGCGGAAAAAGTCTGCAAGCAGAAAATTCTCTCGGCTATATGCAAACGGGAAATGCCCAAGACTATCAACCTCAACCTAAAAGCCAAGTTATAGCTTTTATTCTATGCTTTTTTCTGGGAGGGCTTGATTTTCATCGATTTTATGTAGGAAAAATCGGAACAGGAATTTTAATGCTACTAATTGGACCATTCGTTATTTTTGGAATGACAGCCTCAGAAATGGCAGATATTTCTGGAAGGGGCCTTTCGGAAAGAGGTAGCACTATTGTAACAATTAGTACTGTATTCGCAATTATTTTAGGTATTTGGATTCTAATTGATTTAGTTAGAATTCTTACCGGCAGTTTTACTGAGGTTTCTAGTCAAAAATACGTTGACTCCGGCAAATCTGAAAATAATAGGCTTAACTAACCAACCATAGGAGTTAATATGCATTGCAAAGAGTGTGGTCATCAAATAGCAGACGATTCAAAGTTTTGTGTGAGTTGCGGAAAGCCGCAGAATAGCGAAAAAACTTTTATTTCGACAAAGAGATGGGAGAAATTACCCGTGAACAAAAGTAAACTGGTTATCATTTTGCTAGTTTTACTAATGTTGCTAATCGGAATTACTTGGAACCTTGTAGATTTCCCAAAAATCATTGGGAGTTATGAGATTAAAGTTTGGAACGGCGAAACTAATATTAAATGGTATAAAGAATCTAAAACCGAATTTACCATAACTACGGCAGAGCAATTAGCTGGGTTTGCGAAATTAGTAAATGAAGGAAATAAATTCACGAACAAAACGGTTAAACTTGGTAGAAATATTATGCTTAACGATACACTAAACTGGCAAGACTGGAAAAATACGCCGCCCACTAACAAGTGGATATCTATAGGAATAGGCCCTAATAACTCATTTGATGGTAGTTTTAGTGGCAATGGTCATATTATTAGTGGTATTTATGTTGAATATTCAAATGAAAATCCTGGATTATTATTTGGAATGGTCGGCAATAACGGTGCAATAAAAAAACTTGATATTGTTTCTTCTTATTTTAAAATTAACACATTCCGTGATATAAACGAGTTATATGAAACGGGAAGTTTCAAAAACGATAATAATTTGAATTTAACAGTGCTCCTTTCAAAGAAGTATTTACAAATATGGGCGCGAGGCAGTTCTTTGCCAAAAATATTTCATAATATGGAAATGTTAACATTATATGGATATAATCGTAATTTATTACTGAATATATTTGGAATCAAAGAAAATAAAGAAGACCCAGAAAAAATATTGATGTCTGTCTATAACATAAACGATTCTGCTTATTTGGATTTGAACAATAATTTTATTACATCTTTAACGCAAATACAACCGGGAACAAGTGTTACAACCCTCGCTGAAGATTCTAAAAGAACGCTTGAATGTTTGCCCTCTAAAATGGTAGCTAGTTCTGGTGTAGAAAATATATGTATTGATGGAAAACTAGCAATAGTCGAAAAACCTCGCTCTGCTTATGATGAACTTGCAAAATCACTTATAATGCTTAAAGCCACTTTTATTGATTCTCCAGACTCCGATAATATAATTGTTCTAGCTAATGACGATACAGATTTTGATAAAATTATCAATGTTATAAATAGAGCGCAAGCTGCAGGATTTTCTAAAATTAACTTAGCTAAATTTGACGAAGAAGAGTTAAAAAAACTTGAAGAAAAATTAAAGAAACTTGAAGAGGAACGAATGAAGAAAGCAGAAAAAAATTTTGCGAAAGATTTAGAACGATTGCTAAGAGTGTCTCCACCAAGCCAACTTCGAGAAGAAGAACCACAAAAAAGTTTAAGGGTTCGCAATACTTCGGGTCTAAAAATAGAAGTTAAAAATATTGAGAGGTAGTTATTAATATGGGAAGTAGCAATTTATGGAAACGCATTATTTTGGAATTATCCAAAACAATGGAAATCCCAACGATACGGCGTAATGCAACAAAAGGAGTCTGGTTCTCAGCTTGTTCAATGAATAATACCGTAGTAATTAAAAAATCTAAAATAAACAAGCCTTCTTCAAAGTTAAAATGTGCAAGAAAGATAAATGAAAAAGAATTTATAGAAGTATATCCTCACTATCAGCCATGGAAAGACGGAAAAGAGTCAAGAGTATTTATGCGAGAATTATCGCAAAATACTTCATACATTTTAGCGTTAATAAATCATTTTGAGGAGAAATCCACCCACAAACTCTCTTAATACGCATTAAAAACATCACCCCTTCACAGCAAAAATCGCCAAAAGTGTAAACAGTTGTTTGCAAAATGAATGGTTACCCTTGACAGTAGCTCAAAATCTTTCTATATTCGCTCGTAATTTTGGAGATAATTTCATGTGGCAAATGAGTAAAATAGAATCTCGGATATTTACTATTCGAGGATTGCAGGTTATGCTGGATAGGGATTTAGCGGAGTTGTATCAAGTTCCTGTTAAAGTTCTAAATCAGGCGGTTAAGAGAAATATAGACCGATTTCCGACAGATTTTTATTTTCATCTTACAGAAGATGAGTTTAAGAATCTAAATTTGAGGTCACAAATTGTGACCTCAAGTTCACATGGAGGAATAAGATATATGCCTTATGCTTTTACAGAGCAAGGCGTTTCTATGCTTTCTGCCGTTTTAAGAAGTGATATAGCAGTGAAAATAAGCGTTCAAATAATGAGAGTCTTCGTAGCTATGCGCAAAATTCTATCCGCAAATACTGGCATAATCCAGCGCTTGGAAACTGTTGAGCAAAAACAGGTAGAAACAGATAAAAAAGTTGATACGCTTTTTAAAGCCTGGGAAAACAAAGATGCCATTCCAAAATGCGGAGTATTCTTTGACGGGCAAATATTTGATGCTTACGTTCTTGCGAATAACATTATTAAATCAGCAAAACAATCCATAATCTTAATAGACAACTACGTGGACGATTCTGTCTTGACAATGCTCGGCAAAAAGTCTAAAAATGTAAAAGTTACTTTGCTGACAAAAAGCATATCAAAGCAGTTGAGTCTAGACATAGACAAATTCAATTTGCAATATCCTTCAATAGAAGCGAAAAACTTCAATTTGAGCCATGACAGGTTTTTGATAATAGACAACAAGGAAGTTTATCATTTGGGAGCAAGCTTGAAAGATTTGGGTAAAAAGTGGTTCGCCTTTTCCAAGATGGAGCCTGGATGTTTAAAGTTGTTGGATAAATTGCCGTAGCTTATCGTTCATTTCCCAGCAAAAATCGCCAAAAGTGTAAACACTTGCTTGCAAAATGAATTCGAGACAATTTCTATATTACTGCTTGCATGAAAAAGAAATCTTCTCCTCCAACGATTCGTTCCTCAGCTGCTGAATATTTAACATTTGTCGCTGCCACAGGAGATGCCCTTCAAAGCGTAGAAATGCGTTATGAAGATGAAAATATATGGCTCACGCAAAAGATGCTTGCTGCGCTTTATGATGTAGAAGTTCCAACTATAAATTATCATTTAAAAAAGATTTTTGAAGACTCTGAATTAAATGAAGATTCAGTTATTAGAAATTTTCTAATAACTGCCTCTGATGGAAAATCTTACGAAACCAAACACTATGGATTACAAGCAATAATAGCCGTAGGCTTCAAAGTAAACTCTGCTAGAGCTGTTCAGTTTCGCAAATGGGTTAATAAAATTGCGAAAGATTACACCATACAAGGCTGGGTAATGGATAAAGAACGGCTTATGCAAGGAGGTTCGGTTTTAACAAATGAGTATTTTGAATATTTATTGGAAGAAATTAGGGAAATCCGTCTTTCAGAAAGAAAATTCTATCAAAAAATCACCGATATCTATGCTACCGCTCTTGATTATGACCAGGAAGCTGATACCACAAAAGTATTTTATGCAACAGTCCAAAACAAGTTGCATTGGGCTATACACGGGCACACTGCTGCTGAATTAATTTACGAACGAGCAAGCCATAAAAAGCAAAACATGGGTTTAACAAGTTGGAAACAATCGCCAAAAGGAAAAATTCTAAAAACTGATGTTTACATTGCAAAAAATTATTTAACCAAGCCTGAGTTGGAAGAATTAGGTCGCATTGTAAATGCGTATTTGGACTTGGCAGAAATAAAGGCAAAGCGAAAAATGCCTATGACAATGGAAGATTGGGCAAAACAACTGAATTCTTTTTTATCTGTTGCTAGTGATAGAGGTATTTTGCAAGGTCCGGGAAAAATAAGTCATAAAATAGCCTTGGACTTTGCAGAAAGCGAATGGGAAAAATATCGTCTTGTTCAAGACAGATTGTATAAATCGGACTTTGACAGATTATTGGAAGCAACAAACAAAAAATAAACATCACCCCTTCACAGCAAAAATCGCCAAAAGTGTAAACAGTTGTTTGCAAAATGAATGGTTACCCTTGACAGTAGCTCAAAATCTTTCTATATTCGCTCGTAATTTTGGAGATAATTTCATGTGGCAAATGAGTAAAATAGAATCTCGGATATTTACTATTCGTGGATTGCAGGTTATGCTGGATAGGGATTTAGCGGAGTTGTATGTGGTAGAGGTGAAAAGGCTAAACGAACAGGTAAAAAGGAATTCTGAACGATTTCCGAAAAATTTTCGTTTTCAACTCAGTGATGGCGAATTTAATGAACTGGTCGCAATTTGCGACCGGTTTAAAAATTTAAAACATTCATCTGTAAACTCGTATGCGTTTACAGAAGCTGGTGTAGCGATGCTTTCGGCTGTATTACATACGCCTATAGCCATACAAGTGAGCGTACAAATTATAAATGCCTTCGTAGCTATGCGCAAAATTCTATCCGCAAATACTGGCATAATCCAGCGCTTGGAAACTGTTGAGCAAAAACAGGTAGAAACAGATAAAAAAGTGGTTCGCCTTTTCCAAGATGGAGCCTGGATGTTTAAAGTTGTTGGATAAATTGCCGTAAAATCCTGAAAATCCCCAAAATTCGGGCTAATTCTGATTCTGACAGAGAACTGCAATGTGCAAACACCACTAGCCACTCCCTACTAACCACTAGCCTAACGACTTTTTTTGCATTTACTATAGAAAATTTAATTCTCTCGCTCGGCCATAGATTCAAAGAAATCTTTAAGCAAAGAGTTCACAGAGCTTTTCGGTAATTTTTCCAGCACTTTTGTTGCGCTTGTTAAATGGCTGCGAGCTATGCTTTTTGCTTCATCAAAGCAGTTTGCTTTTTTCAATTTCTCAACTATCAAGTTAGCGGTTCTAGATTCTGTGGCTTTTTTTATTAAAAGTTCCATTTCTTCTTTGGGATTTTTCTGGAAATAAAGCAGCATTGGAAGTGTCATTACGCCATTTTGCAAATCTTCAAATTTTTTCTTGCCAAGGTTTTTTGCTCCAATATCGTAGTCTAAAATGTCGTCTATAATTTGGAACGCTATTCCGAAATGAAGCCCCAAATTTCCACATTCCTCGACTATTTCATCGTTGTAGCCCGCCAGAATGGCACCGCTTTTTGCGCAGCATGACAAAAGCGACGCTGTTTTGCCTTCCACAATGCGCATATAATCTTCAAAGGAAACATTGTTGTCTTTGGAAAGGTCTATTTCCAGAATTTCACCAGCAACAAGCGAACTTGCAGCGTTTGCGAGCATTCCGGGAATTCTGCGGTCTTCCTCTTTCAGAACAAAAACCAAAGATTGCGCAAGCATGTAATCACCGGCTAAAACGGCTATTTTGTTTCCAAATGCAGATTGCATGGATTTTAAGCCACGGCGAAGCTCGCTTCCGTCTATAATGTCGTCGTGAACAAGGCTTGCCAAATGCAGCATTTCAACGCTTGAGGCGGCACAAGCCGCTCTTTCCCAGTTTTCCACCTTGCCGTTGCTCTGCGCTAGCAAAAAAAGCAGAATGGAACGCAGGCGCTTGCCCGGTCGCACAATGGTTTGCGTTATGCGCTCTCTTAATCCATTTGGAGAATTTTCCGCAACGGAACGCATCATTTTCTCGGAAAGGTCTAAAGCCGGCTGTGAGAGACTCCTTGCCTCCTTTATGACATTTTTGTATTTGCTTGTAAAATTTAAACTTATCAATTGACCGCCCTCAAAAGCGCAGTTCGCTTTCCGGAAAATACACTGGTCGGATATTGAACTCTTGAATGTGTGCTGCCTTCCAACCCCTGCAAAAATCCTTCACCAAGCTCTTTCAGGTCTTTTATGGTTAATCCGGAATCATTCAACTGGTTATCAAACATTTTATCTTCTATTGTTTTTTGTATCATTCTTGAAAGTTCATCTGCCTTTGCGCTTTGCATGGAACGGCTTATGGCTTCTATGGTGTCTGCAAGCATTAGAATTGCGGTTTCCTTGCTTTTCGGGATGGAACCTTTGTAGCAAAAATCTGCATATTTTATCTCTTTATCGGGATACATCTCTTTTGCCTTGTTGTAAAAGAAATAAGCAACATTGGTTCCGTGATGCTCTCTTATTCCGGCAATAATCTGTTCCGGCAAATTGTGCTCCTCGGCAAATTCTGTTCCTCTTTCTATATGAGACCTTAAGACTTTCAGCGAATCGCCGGGCGAAAGGTTATCGTGCGGGTTGTATCCGAATCTTTGGTTTTCCGTAAAAAACTCCGGGCGCATGGTTTTGCCAATATCGTGGTAAAGTGCCATTACCCTTATTAAAAGCGTATTTGCCCCAATTCTCTCGCCTGCAATTTCTCCAAGATTCCCAACTTGAATGCTATGGTGAAAACTGCCGGGCGCATATTCGGATAAATGCCTTAACAGCGGATGGTTAAAATCGGAAAGTTCTGCCAACCTCAAATTTGTGGTTATTTTGAATACACGCTCAAACACATTGCAGAATACGGATATGGATGTTACGCATATAACCAAATTCGCTGCGCCAAGCAAAAAGTTTTGCCAGTAGCCAATCAAAGACATGCTGTTTCGCAAAAGTAAAGCCGATGCAAGAGATATGCTGAAAATGCCAAGCCCAACAAACAGAGCCTGCATAAACCTAACTCTGTAGCGTATGCGAGAGACTATAAGGCACATGGAAAAAGACATAAGAAATGAGCTTGCTGTTAAAGGCAAATCGTAGCCTGCGAAAATTCCAAACAGCATAGAACTCCAAATAGCAAGAGCTGTGGCTGTTCTAAGCGGAAACAAAACCGATATCAAAACAGGCGCAAACGCAAACGGATAAAACCAAACGGGATTCAAATATTCGTTCTGCACGAATGTCAAAAAGAAATCGTGTATTAAACGGAATAAAACCATTTGTATTATGGCTATTGTTAAAACTGCCCACATTTGCAAAGGGCGAATGTTTCTATTTACACGAAAATGCCATATATAAAGGCATAAAGTTGCCATTATCATTAAAAGCAATATGTATTGCCCGTAAGTCGCTGTGTAGGAAAAATTGGAAGAATCTTTTTTTAGCGCATTTTGCATAGCTTCCAGCTTTTCCAAAACGTCTTTTGTGATTATTGCGCCTTGCGCAACTATTTCCATTCCGCGCGGAATCATTCCCTTTGATGTGTTAACCTGCTCGGCAGATTCGGCTCGCCTGCGTTCGGTTTCTCTTTCCAAATAAAATATATTCGGCGAGGCAAACACATAGAGAATTTCATAAAATGCGCTTGGAACCTCTATGTTCGACCCAAAACTGTTTTTATATTTATCGAAAATCTGGCTTATTAAAAATTCCTTCGGACGAATATTGGATATTTCCACAATGGTATCCTTTCCGTTTTTGATTAGAAGAACATCGCCTCTTGAATACAAAATATGGTTCACAAAACTTACGTTATGAGATTCCTCAAAAATGCTCACATCACGGCTTCTTTCCGCTATAAGGGTGTTTGAAATTCCGTGCGCAAGCATAGAGCGGAAAATGCTTTGCAAAGAATCTCTTGAAGCATCGCTTTGCAAAAGCTGGTTCAAGGCCGTTGACGAAATTTGACGAACCAGAGATTGATACAGATTCGCCGCTTCTGTTATTTTATTTTGGTTTGCATTTTCAACAGAAGCTTCTTTTTGCAAGTGTGCGTATCTTTCAATTTGCGACATTAAACTTTCAAAATTATCAGAAAGCTTTTTCGTAGTTTCTTCGTTGTATTCAAAAACCGGAAGAACTCTATCTCTGGCTCGCTTTACATCTTCGTCCAGTTCTTGCTGGTTTTTAGGAACATCAAAAGATATTTGGGCAAATATTGAGCGAGGACTGCTCTGACCGAGCATAGGCAAATCGGATTTATGCGCAATTTCGCTTGATGGCAGCAGGAACATAATCGTTGTTATGAACACTATCGTGCAAAATGCGAAATGATAATCCAATCTGGTAAACATGATTTTATCTTGAGAGAAGTACCATTGTGGAAATGGCCATTGCAAGAGCTCCCAACCCGGAAGCAACGGTTCCGAATGCAGTTACAATTTCAGTCCAACGAGTTTCTTGCGGAGGATTTTTGTGCGGAATAATAATTTCAGAGCCGGGATCCGGTGGCCTCTCTGCGTTGGAAGCCAGTGACACGGAACCATTTGCGTATTTTATCATAACTCTCTCTTCATCGCCGGTTATCTTAAATCCGCCGGCCTGATCTATATACCAACTCACTTTTGCATTCTTTTTCCAAAGCACATTTGTAACCAAGCCAACTTCTCCGGAGACTTTTACGGAAATTGACTTTTCAGGAATATAAATACTATCGCCATCCATTAGCTTTACATTATTGCGGCTATCTTTTTTTAATGTTCTTTCAAAATCCACTCCAACCAAGGTGTATTCCGGAGCTTCTGCAGATAAAGACCTGCGATAAAATTTGGCACCATCCAAATAAGAGCTTTCCAAAAATCCGCCTGCACGAGTTATTAGCCTTTCAAGCGGTTCTTCTGGAAAATTCAAGCTGTACACACCGGGGTTTTTAAAAGCCCCAGAAAGAACAACCAATTCAGGCCTGTAAAAATCGGAATTGTATTGAATTTCAACGTGATCCCAAGGCACCAGTTTTATATCGAAATTCTGGTTTTCATCGTAATTGTCGGGAACGGAATAAGGCGTATTTTTAACAGTGTGGCCTCCTTTATCCATGCGGCTTATGTAAATAGTGCCTCTACGAGCTTCTGCCAAATAACCACCAGCCATAAGCAACAAATCCTTTGCGTCCATTCCTTCGTAATATGTATAATAACCTGGCTTCAGAACTGCTCCACCTATGCTCACGGAATCGGGCCTGTACATCTCTTTTGCACTATAAACCACAATGGTATCTCTTGGGTTTAGTTTTATGGCTTTTTCATTTTCCAAATTTTGCGAAAGCAACTCGTAGCCGCCTTGAGGAATTGCTCTTAGCACATGCACTCTGCCGGGATATCCCGCCTCCACTAAACCACCGGAAATTCTAACCAAATCAACAGCGGTCATATCGGTTTCGAGTTTATAGGTGCCGGGATATTTTATTGCTCCTAGAATAGTGGTGTTTTGCATGGAGCGTTCGGCAGATGTGAAAACAAACAAAGCATCGCCGTCTCTGAGTTTCAGGGAATCTTTGCCGCTTGTATAATCGCTTGGTTTTAGGATAGTCTCAAAATCGGTTCTGCCGCCATGGAAAATTCTTTTCAGCACCATATTTTGTTCTGCAACATTGGAGTTAACCCCACTGGCAAAAGTGAGAAGTTCCTTAACGCCTTCCCCTTCTTTTAATTCATAAATAGCCGGCCTGCCAACAGCTCCATCAACTTCTGCCAAAACCTTGGCACGAGGCAAAAATACTATATCGCCATCGAACAATGGTGCTCCGTTAACGTTTTTTCCATGCATAAGGTATTCATATAAATCTATAGTGAAAATGCTATCTTGGCGCGCAATTTGCACGGAACGAACCGAGCCGTTTTTATTTGGGCCTTCTGCCATGTAAAGAGCTTGGAAAACCGTTGTATTTCCGTAGAAAACGTAAGCACCAGGCTTTTCTACTTCGCCTAAAATAAACACCTTAACAGGACTAAGTGCTTCCAATCGTAAATTCACAAATGTTTGTCCACGATTTATTCCGCTGTAAACTTTTGACAACCTTGTTTTCAAAATTCCTTCTGCCGCAGCGAGCGTTGTTCCGTTCAACGAAACCATGCCAACAGATTCTACGTTTACCATGCCCTGATTGCTTATTTTGAGATTTGCTTCCTTTTCAACCGCGCCCCAAATAGTAAGTATAAGTTCATCGCCGGGTTTTAATGGATAATTGCCGGTAACTCCGCTTGTTACGCCGGAAAATATTGTTGGATTCGCTGTTTTGAAAAAATCGGATTCGTAACGTCTAAGCATAGACACATCTCTTGGAACCAGTTTTTTGCGAACCACAACTCTTCTTTTGCCATCCGGAGTAATTCTCCCTATTTCCTCTATATCTTCGTAAAGAGACAAACTGTCTATAGATATTGTATCCGTAGCTCTAACATACTTCAAGGTGTCTCTAGTCATAAAGTTTAAAGGCCTTCCAAGTGCCGAATCTGCTACGTTTAAAAATAAATTCGTACTGTCGTTTTGAAAAAATTGAGATTGGCCGGTAAGGCCTCCTAATCCGGTTCTTTGCTGAGAAAGCATTTGCTGAATATACATCATTTCCATCATGGACGGCTGCTGTTGTGCAGAATTCATGTTGGCTCCTCTAAAACTCATTTGATTTCCGAGAATTTCATCTAAATTAACTGCCGACATATTTTGAGCGTAGATTATCTGAACTATTGCCAGAACCAAAATTATTCTCAATTTGTTGTTCATAATAAAACCTCCGTTATTTTTTGCATTGATTCTACCATTAGGGATTCTCTTGTTGGAACGCCATGCAATTGTTGCTCCAAACCTTTGCTGTTAATCATTGTTCCGGAATTTTCCAACCAGTGGCGAATTCCTATTGCAAAGGTTGAATTTTCCGCAGTGTTATTTTTAAATGGAGTTAAAGCTATGCGTTTTGAAATTTTGTTCAGTGCCTTTGCTTCTTCCGGTGTTTCATCCCACAAATCTGCGGCTACGGTTATTAGAAGTTCAAAATTACCGGCCTGCTTTGCAAGTTCGTTTAGGTTTGTGTTGACTCCTGCTTTTTCCAAGCCGGCTCTGTTTGCTACAGGGTCTCCTGAGCAGGCTATGCCATCGGCAGCTTGAACCGGTAAGAATGAACCTCCGAAAAACTCTACGGGATTGCCCAGCAAACGGGAAAACTTTTTGAATGCGCTTATGTCTTCTATGGTGCAGGAACCACCTAAAATTATGGCTACTTTGCCCTTTATTGTTCCGAGCATTTGCGAAATTGCCGGAATGTTTCCGCTAAGCAATCTGTTTCCGTGAATTTTCTGAGCAACATCTCTTGCGGAATTTGAAAGCCAACTTCTGTTGAGTTCCGTGTTGCAGCGAGGCATAATTCTGTAAATAATGCCATCTGCGTAATCGGCCCATATATTTGCGCCGAGTGAATCGTCCATTGAAATGGTTGGAACACGGCTTAAAGACCAAACTCTTTTCTGAAAGCGGAAAGATTTATCTGTTAACGCTCCAACCGGGCAAATATCGGTTAAACATCTGTCGTAGGGATGGTCCAGTTTTTCGCCGGGGAAAGTTGTTATGTAGGTGTGGCCACCTCTTGAAGCTAACTGCAACTGTTCGTCGCCTGCTATGTGGCGCATAAACCGAACGCATCTGCTGCACTGAACGCAACGCTCTTCGTCCAGCATAATTCTTGGGCCTATGTCAATTCGCTTTCCGCCTCTATGTTGTCCTTTGTTATCTTTAAAAGAATGTTCCGGGTTTCCATGGAACTGCTTGCCGATTTCCGGATTTAACCTGCTACTTGAGGCTCCTGACATCACATAGTTTTCCTGCAACATGCATTCACCGGCTTTATCGCATATAGGGCAATCGAGCGGGTGGTTCACAAGCAAAAATTCAAGCACCGCTTTGCGTGCTTCTGCAACGTGCGGGCTGCTTGCCGGAGTTGCGACTTTCATGCCGGGGCGCACAGGCGTGTAGCAGCCTATGGTTAAAGCCATTCCTCTTGGGCCGTCCACTTCTACCATGCATTGGCGGCAGTTTCCGCTAACAGGCAAATCTGAGTGGTAGCACAAGTGCGGGGTTTCAATGCCAACCGCTTTGAGGGCTTCTATAAGGTTTGTATTGCCAGGAACCTGGACTTCCTTGTTATCTACGGTAATAGTTACGAGTTCCATAATCTTACTCCCACCATCCTTGCGAGCGGTAGTTTTCGCTTAAACGAGGTGATGCGTGTTCCAGGTTTTTCAAAATCGCGTTTTCAAATTCGGAGCGGAATTTTTTCAAATAGCTTTGCACCGGCGCAGCCAGAGCCGCAGCAAGCGGGCAAACTGTTGTGCCGGTAAAGCCTGCGCAAAGGCTGTTCAAAAGTTCAAGGTCACCGTCTTTGCCTTTGCCGTTTGCAATGCTTGCAATTATGCGCTGCGCATAACCGGTGCCTTCTCTGCAAGGCGTACATTGCCCGCAAGATTCGTGCGCATAAAATTTTCCAAGCGTGTTCAACATTCCAACTACGCTGTGAGTGTCGTTAAACGGCATAATAGCACCCGAGCCGAACATGGTTCCCATGGCGGCGAGGCTTTCGTAATCCATGTTTGCTTTTTTACATTCTTCGGCGGTTAAAATCTGGGTTGAAGAGCCGCCAGGTATGCAGCCTTTCAAGTTGCCTACAATTCCGCCGCAATATTCTTCGCTTTCCAAAAGTTCCATTAGAGGAATGCCCAAACGAGCTTCGTAAACTCCTCTTTTTTTTACATCACCCGAAATGCTGAACACCTTTGTGCCGCCGGCTTTCGGAGTTCCTAGCTTTTGATATTCTTCAGGGCCGTTTTCCAAAATCCATGGCAATGCCATTATGGTTTCAACATTGTTTACGCAAGTTGGCATGTTCCAAGCGCCATTCACGGCGGGGAACGGTGGTTTTAAACGTGGCTGTCCGCGCCGCCCCTCAAGGCTGTTTATAAGAGCGGTTTCTTCGCCGCAGACATAAGCACCTGCGCCTCTATGCACAATGATATCCAAACTGTATTTGGTTCCGCCTATATTTTTTCCGAGCAGGCCTGCAGCGGTGGCTTCTCTAATTGCTTCGGTAAGAGCCTCTATTGCAGGCAAAAATTCGCCTCTAACATAGATGTATGCGTTTCTGGCGCCTAAAGCCCAGCCCGCAATGATTAATCCTTCAATCAAACGATGAGGATCTTCCCTCATTAAAAAATGATCTTTAAATGTGCAAGGTTCGCCTTCGTCTGCATTCACAGCTATATAAACGGGTTTATTGCCACGAGGCACAAAACTCCATTTCATCCCGGTTGGGAACCCTGCGCCACCCCGGCCTCTTAAGCCGGAGCGTTGAACTATATCTATAAGCTCAAATTGAGAAAGGCTAAACAAGCGGTTACTTATATTGGAATAACCGCCCAATTGTTTATAAATTCCTATTTTTTGGGCTTTTTTCCCAAAATTCTGCGTGCAGACTTTCATTATTTTACCAGTTCTCTCCTAAAACTTCAAAATAAGCTTGTGGGTGCAAGCAAGCTGGGCATACTTTAGGAGCTTCCACGGCTTCGTGCAGGTAACCGCAGTTACGGCAGCGCCAAACTATTTTTCCGTCTTTTTTAAATACCTTTCCATCTTTCAAATTATTAAATAAATCACGATAGCGTTTACCGTGCTGACGCTCGGCAACGCTAACCATCTCAAAACAGGCTGCTACAGCGTCAAAGCCTTCGTCACGGGCTATTTGCGCAAATTTTGGGTAAACTTCTTGCCATTCTTCTTCTTCGCCTTTTGCGGCTGCTTCTAAATTTTCCAAGGTTGTGCCGCTTTTGCCTGCAGGGTATGCTGCGGTTATTTCCACGCAACCACCTTGCAAAAAGCTCCAAAAACGCTTTGCGTGCTCTTTTTCTTGAGCAGCTGTTTCTTCAAAAATATCGGCTATTTGCATTAAACCTTCTTTTCTGGCAGCTCCGGCCCAGAATGTATAACGATTGCGTGCTTGTGATTCGCCGGCAAAAGCCGTTAGCAGATTCTTTTCGGTCTGCGTACCCTTAATATCCTTTGACATATTAATGTCTCCTAAAAAATTCACTGTTAATATAGAAAAAAATTGCCGTGCCCGAAGGGCACGAAGTAGGCAATTTTTTAACTGCCGATAGGCAGGCCCAAGCTAGCACAGAAGTTTACTGGCCTCGGGCGAACTCGGCTCTGGCCGAGTGAGTAAAAATAGCGAAAAGCACAGCCCGTTTGCGTTTTGCAGGGTTTTTGTGTGGTAGGGGCAGCCCGCCGGCGGGCTGCCCTGCGCCCTTAGTTATTTGCCAACGCCGCGAGGGCATTCTGTTACTATTTTATTACCGCAATCCCTTTTAGATTGGGCATTATCAGGATCCAGCGGCCAGCAACCACCTGAGTTAGTATCCTCATCAAAAATGCCCCAGTCGCAATATTCTACGTTTTGAGCCACGCAACTTGTGACTACACTACCGAATGAGTTCTTGCATTCCGCTTCCGTTCTGCTGCCTTCTTCCGACCATTGAACACCTATTTCATAGCATAGATCTGGATTATTTTGCCACATACAGTATTTCTTGCCTGTGGTATTGCCGCTACTGGAACTTGGGTTGGTGTTGCTGTTAGAGCTTGGTGTTACATTGTTGCCATTAACTGCCTTGCCGCCGAGAGCATTGCAGTCTTGGCCTGCGCCCCAATTGTTTGATTCATTTATTTTGCCTAATTCAATGCCAACAAATAATTGTCCCCAACTCTTGCAGTTATTGATTTGGGTTGAGCAGGGGCCTCTATTATCATAATCTTCATCATAATAAAAATTATTTATATCGTTACAACCTGTTGGCCACTGGCAAAAAGCTATTTGATCGCCTTCATAGCAACGGCCTACTTCGTTGGCATCATTTGCTTTTGTTGGAACTGCCGTGCCTCCGTTGCTTGCACACTTAATATTATCGCCAAAGCCGTTGCTTTCGGTTAACTTGCTTCCGTTAACTCCCGTGAATATTTGCGCATATTTTCTGCAAGTTTCAATTATATTCTTGCATGGATCCCCTACGAATATTTCGTTCATAACATAGCAACCTTCGGGCCACTGGCAAAAGGCGCTTTTACCGTTAATTTCGCATTGGCCTTCGGCATCGACTACAGTGCCGCCGGGAGCTTCTCTTTCGCCTTTTGCAACGATTTTGTTATTCTCGCATTTGTATTTGGCCGGGTTATACGATTCTCCGTCGCAGTATTCTGTCCTGGCTGCATTGGCAATAGCGTTATTGACTGCTTCTTCTGCTGCGCTACAGGAGCTAAGGGTTGAGGCTACCATTGCAGCAAAGGCAACGGCTGTGAGGGCTAGAAAGGATGTTTTCATCTTCTTCTCCAAAGGTTAGGGTTGTGTATACGGAAAACGAACGTTTTTTGCATACAACTTTTTTTGAAAAAAGCCTGCCAAGAAATGCTATAGCAAAAAAACGGGAACGGCTAAATTTGCTCATTTTCGCCGAAAGATAAGAAAAGCTGAATAAAAAATAAATTTTTCTTAAAAATTTTTGTATATTGAATGTTGTATACGAAAAACGTTCCTTTTTTATATACAATTGCGCTAAAATAATGCGAAAAATGCGCAATGAGTTTTACTAAATTCCCATTATGAAACTACTCTTTATAGGCGGAAACGGAAATATAAGCTGGAACTGCACACAGGCGGCCTTGAAAAAAGGCTTTGAGGTGTGGGCTTTGAACAGAGACAGCGGCAACATTATGCGGCGGGAGCTTCCAAAAGAAGTTCACAAACTTCGTGCAGATATAGGCAAGCCCGAAGAAGTGAAGCAGGTTCTTAAAGGCATGAAATTCGATGTGATTGCAGACTTTATATGCTTTACGCCGGAACAGGCCCGTGCAGATGTGGAGCTTTATGGAAACCTTTGCAAACAGTTCATATTCATAAGCACGGCTTCGGCATATCAAAAGCCTTTGACTGCCGTGCCTATAACGGAATGCACTCCGCTGAAAAACCCCTACTGGCTTTACTCTCGCAACAAAATAGCCTGCGAAGAGCTGTTTTTAAAAGAATACAGAGACTGCGATTTCCCAATTACTATTGTTCGCCCATCACACACTTACGACACCATAATTCCAGCCGCCATGGGCAGTTCCGGCTGGACAAACTCTGCGAGAATGCTCTCCGGCAAACCAGTGGTTCTGCACGGCGACGGCACTTCGCTTTGGACCCTAACCCACGCAGAAGATTTTGCAAACGCTTTCACGGCTTTGCTCGGAAACACTGCCGCTATTGGGCAAGCTTTTCACATAACAAGCGATGAATGGCTAACTTGGCGGCAAATTTCAGAAATCGTTTGTGGTGCGCTATGTGCGCATGTAGAGACGAATAATTATCCGTCTCTACAGTTTAAATATGTTACAAGCGAAAAAATAGCAGAAAAAAATCCCGAACTTGGGGCTGGCCTTTTGGGTGACAAAACGTGGTGCGGAATTTTCGACAACTCAAAAATCAAAAAATTCGCTCCGGGCTGGTGCGCAAAAATACCGTTCAGAGAAGGCATTGAACGAACCTTGAATTGGTTTATGGAAACGCCGGAAAGGCGAAAAATCAATGCGGAGCTTGATGCGTTTTTAGATTCTTTGTAGAAGCTTTGTCACTGAAGGTATAAGGCTTGTATATTTTGCGTAAAATCGTGATTATTTTTCAAAAAAACGCCATTTTTTGAAATTTCTTTCCTATATTTACTCTTCAAATGCGGGCATCTGCCATAGAAAAGATATTATTCATCATATTTGACTTAGCTGTTCAAGGCTTGTGCTTCTTGCATTTTTTTCCGGAATTTGCCGATTTGGTTGCTCCGGCGCTTTTAATTTGGTTTATGGTGTTTTTATGCAGCAATCTTTATCGCAGATGGCTTCTGGAATCTCGCACCGAGCACGTTATTCACATTTTAATGGTTGTGTTATTCACATTTTGCTTTGCCGCTGCCGCAACGCTTGGTTTTTCTTCGGTGTCTATGTGGAGCTTGAGTTGTTACTTTGCTTCGGTTTGGTTTTTTGTAAGCGTGTGCAGGCTTTTGATATGCTATATTTTGAGAGGTTTTTTAAGAAAAGGCTTTGGAGCGGATTGCATTCTTTTGCTGGGTTGCACAAACGAAACCAGCGAATTTTCAAATCTGTTTGGAGACAATCCGCAACTTGGCAAAAAAGTCATTGGCGTTGTCGAGGAGAACCTTGGGAACGAAACAACTTTTGCCGGGTTGAAAATATTGGGTACATATTCGGATTTGCCAAACATTATTAAAAAGAACAATGTGCAAGCCATTGTGATTGCGCATAGAAACAGTTCCGAAAAAAAAATAAACGAAATCCTCTATTGGGTTGCGCATTTGCCCGTGCAGGTTTATTTGGTGCCAAGTCTTTGGGAGTGCGCAAAAAACTTTAAAACATCTCACCAGCCCATGCTGGTTCACACTAAGGAGTTGCAGGAACTTTTTGTGCTTAACCTGCTTCCCTGGCAATCCATAATAAAAAGGATTATGGACATAACAATAGCTATATTTTTGCTGTTCTCAACATTTCCGCTTCTTTTGCTCACAGCCATAGCAATTAAGTTAGATTCAAAAGGGTCTGTTTTTTACAAGCAACAAAGAGTGGGGTTGTATTCAAGGCCTTTCACAATTTACAAGTTTCGCTCAATGCGTAGCGATGCCGAAAAAGACGGCCCTAAGTGGGCAACAAAGAACGATACCCGCATAACGAGAGTCGGCAAAATAATCCGCAAATTCCGCATAGACGAGGTTCCGCAGCTTTTGTGCGTTTTAAAGGGCGATATGAGCATGGTTGGCCCACGCCCGGAACGCGCAGTGTTTATAGAAGAGCTTCGCAAAACAATTCCTTTTTACGCCAGCCGCCTTAAAATGAAACCTGGCTTAACCGGCTGGGCACAGGTTCGCCATCACTACGACAACGACATAGAAGATGTGAAAATAAAACTCGGCTACGATATTTACTATTTATCCAACGCTTCAATTCTTTTGGATATTCAAATTCTTGTGCGAACTGTCTATGTGGTTTTAACCGGAAAGGGAGCGCAGTGAGTTTGCTATATTACTCACATGAAAGAGATTTTAAAGAAAATCATAACCCAGATTCTCTTAGGGCCGGCAAAAGGTACTTTGGAAACCGATAGATGGCTGCAAATTGTTACGCTTAACATTGCGTCTTTGCTTGGAGCCGTTTATTCAACAGTCTTTTTTACACAATTGCTTTTAGCAGAGCTTATTCCTCTTTATCAAGCTGCCATAGCTTATGCTTGCGCTTTTATTTTCGTTGCAAGCTTTATTGCATCTCATACAGAAAGTGGTATGAGACGTTTCGATATTATAAAAATCGCAATAACTTTGACAATAGTTCTTTTTTACACTATGATTTATGCAGTAGTTCCGCATGGAGACAAGTGGGCGTTGTTGGTTCCGCTCATAGTCATTTTTCTTATGAAGCTTAAATGGGGCGTTATTATAAGCGCTGTCTATTTTTGCTTTATGCTTGCTTCGGATATAATGTTTAACTTGCATGATTTGGCAATATTTAATCGATATGCCGCTATTTACTGGGCGCAGGTAGCGCTTATAATCGGTTACGAAGTGCTTAGGATTCACAACAACAACAGATTGCTGGAAAATACGAAAAAAATAGAGTTTTTGAGCGTTACCGACCATTTAACCGGACTTTACAATAGAAGGTATTTTTCTCGTGTTATGGAAGGTGAATACGCAAGAGCCATAAGGCAAAAGACAAGCTTAAGTTTTTTGATGATAGACGTAGATAATTTTAAGAAATTCAACGATACATTCGGGCATTTGAAAGGCGATAATTTGCTTATCACAATATCAGACATTTTAAAGAAAGTGGTTATGCGTTCAAGCGATTTGGCATTTCGCATGGGCGGTGAAGAATTTGGCGTTTTGCTGCCCGATACCGATGCCAAAGGAGCACTATCTGTAGCAGAAAGAATAAGAGCGGAAATAAGCGAAACAACAGTTGTAACCGTAAGCGTTGGTTATGCCAGCATGGTGCCGCACATAGGCGGCAATTCCGAAGGCTTGCTGAAAATTGCCGATAATAACCTTTACAAAGCCAAAGAGCAAGGCAGAAACAGGGTGATTGGTGGAATTTTATGAGCGCTTAGGCCCAAACACAAGGTATTTCCGCAGTATAAAATTTCCTATGAAACCAAAAACGGCGGCAATGAATTTTGCTCCGCTCCAGTGAATTGCAAAAAACGGAGTCATGGTTATTAAGAAATGAGTTGTGCAAAAATCTATGAAACCCATAAACATAACGGAAACCATATACAATAATATTTCTGCAGGCGTGTTCCAGCGAGCTTTGTGGCGGAAAAGTATGGATATGCACAAAAGGTAATTGCATAATGCTGCTATTATAAACGAAACAATAATCGCAGGGTCAAGTGCCATGCCGGCTTGCGTGGCGCCTACAAAAACGGTAAAGTTTACGAGAAGAGAAACGCCACCTATAAACAGGTAAATAAGCAGTTGCATGGGAAGCGGCGCTATATGGGCGCCGTAATGGAAAAGGCAGTACAAAGCACGTGCACCGTCTTTCCAGCCTATTTTTTTGCCTTCTTCGTAAGTTCTCGGATTGTAAGATATTGCGTGTTCATATAGCCTGCAACCCATTTCTGCCACCTTTGCAGTTACTTCAGGCTCAAAGCCAAAACGCTCTTCTTTTAAGGTCGGAGCAATCTTTTGGATAACATCACGGCGAAACAGTTTATAGCAGGTTTCCATATCGGTTATGTCCAAATTTGTGAACATATTTGCCACAAATGTCAAAGACCTGTTCATCCATGTGTGCCAAAAATAAAGCACCCGGCGTGTATCGGGGAGCAAATAGCGAGAGCCGTAAACAACATCTGCCTTGTTTTCCAAAAGCGGTTTTAACAGTTCAATGTATTCCATTGGGTTGTATTCATCATCGGCATCTTGAATTCCCACAAAATCGCCGGTTGCAGCAATAAGCCCTGTCCTTAGCGCTGCGCCTTTTCCACGATTTTTTTCGTGCGTAAAAATTTTTATTTCAGGATATTTTTCGGAAATGCTCAACAGGCGTTCTGCAGATTTGTCTGTTGAACAGTCGTTCACAATAACAATCTCCAGTTTGAAACTTTGATTCTTCGCTATCTTAAGAACCTTTTCAACGCAATTTTCAATAGTATTTTCCTCGTTATAGCACGGAATTATAAGGGAAAGGGTCGACATAATAATAATGTAGAAATATACTTGAAAATTGTCAACAAAATGTCATAAAATAAAACTTTTTTTACTTTTTTTCAATAATTTTCATTTTTTTTTATTTTTTTTCCGGTTTGTTACGTCTAATAGAGTATAGTAAGCGCAGAAAAAGTCGTTATGCTAGTGGTCAGTGGTTAGTAGCTAGTGGTTATTTTCCTACTAGCCACTCCCTACTAGCCACTAGCCTAGAGAGTTTATCTGCGTTTACTATAGAAACTTTAAAACGGAGGATTCTATGCGAAACTTTTATTGGTTAATTTTTTCTTGTTCAATGGTTTTTGCTGCCGGAGAACGGGCTAATTTAAGCATATTCACAACGCCGGATAGCGCCGGCGTGTTTTTAGACGGCAATTCCGAAAGGGAAATTCAAGCAACGCCTTATGAAAACTCTGCTATGCTGACAGGCAAACACTCGGTTTTTCTTTTGACGGAAAACGAGAGCTTTGTTCCTGCTTCTTATGATTTTATTTTGCAACCCGGCAAGTCTTTTGAAATAAGCCACGATTTTTTGCGCAGGAACCAAGCTCACAAGGCATATTCGCTGTCTCCTTCGGAATATCATATTGAGCTTAACGCCGGGTTTTCATATTTTGCAAAATTAGATTCGAGTTCTGCATCTAAAACGGAAGTCCCTTTTGATTTCCGCTTGGGTTTGCCTTTAGGTTTAGGAGCAAGGCTTTCTTTTCCGGTAAAAGAACAGGAGATAAAAAATTTTGCGTTTGGCATGCAATATAATTATTTTCCTTTGCAAACAGCGGTTGCCTTGGATTTGCGCCATCCGAGGGGACAGGGTTTTTCTGCAATCCGTGCTGCTATTTTAACAGAGCAGAACTTTATGTTTTTGAACTTGCTTGCAAACCTGGTTTATGAATATTCTAGGCAAGACAAAATAGAAGTTTATCTGCGTTTGGGCATGCCTGTTGAACATGTTTTTTTGCCGTATTTGGCAGTGCGTGAAAAAATTGATTTGCCGCTTAAAAGTCATTTGCTTGCAATAGAACCGGGCGCATTGTTGCAGGTGAGCAACAAATTTTCTTTGGAACTTGCAATTCCGATTTCTCTTATTGGGAAGAGCACAGATAAAGGTTTTGGATTTTATTTTGGCGTTCATTTGGATTTTGCATTTCACACAAAAAAGAAGATAAAAGAAGAATACGAATCAATGGTTATTTGGGATGTGAATGTTGTGAGCAACAGGGAATACCGGAAATTCTGTGAAGAAACAGGTTGCGAAGTTCCTGCTGCAGTTACGGCGCATGAAGACGACCCTGTTGTGTCTGTGAGTTTAAATGATGCAATTGCTTATGCCAAGTGGGCAAAAAAACGGTTGCCAAGAGCAGAAGAATGGAAAGCGCTTGCAGCTTCTTTTTCAAATTTTGATGATTTTTGCAAAGCAATTACAAAGCCTGAAAATATCAGTGATGGGCCTATTGTAAATGGAGTTAGGCAATTTGCGGGCAATGTTGCTATTTGGCTTTTGCCGGAAAACGAACATTCAAGAGTTGCGGCTTTTGCCGGCAGTTCATACAAAGATTCGCAAGAAGCCTGCAAACAGAAAGCTGCGCTAACGGATATTTCTTCGCCAAGCGGAAGCGAGTTTATAGGAATCAGATTAGTTCGGGATTTATAAAAAACAACCAAAACTTATGGAGGTTATAATATGACAATGCTTGTAGCGTGGAAAGAAGGGCTGGCTCTGTCACAGCAACACTTGCAGCAATCAGACAAGTTTACTCTTGGGCACATAAAAAATGTTTCCGGTTTGCCTAGAGGAATGCATTTCGGATTCAGCAGGTTAATGCTCGAAGAAGATTTGATTAAAGAAGGCCGGTTTGCCTTTAAGGAATGTGAGGCCGTTTTTCCTAGTGGAATTTCTTTTGTTGACTGCGAGAGTAAATCCTGGAAAATCGAAGTCAGAAATTTTGCTAAAATTTTTGATCAAAGCCTGAACAGTCTTGATGTGTTTTTGGCTTTGGATTTAAACAAGCCGGCACAGTTTTCCGAAGACCAAAATACTCGTTTTAAAGTAGCGTGGGAAAGCTGCCCGGATTTGTATTCTGCGGAAAACTCGGTTCTCATTCCTGTTTGCGTTCCTGCTCCTGTTATTGTTTTTGGAGGCGAATCTTTAGACGGAAAGGAATTTTTGCCGGTGGCAAGGCTCTTAAGAAATTTGCAAGGCGTTTTTGAGCCGGATAAAAATTTTTATCCGCCTTTAACATCTTTAAACGCTTACGGATATTTTTCTCAGAAGCTAAAGTATTTTGATGCTCTTTTGCAAAGCAGAATAGAGAGCATTTCTCATTCAAAGGAACTGTTGTTAAAAGATTTTAAATCTTTGAGAGCAGTTTTAATTTGCATGCAAAGCACTGAAGGCGTTTTGCCGTTTAGCTTTTTTTGCGAAATGGTTAGTGTTTTGCAAGAGCCGTTTAATTATAGCCATGCGGAATTCAATAGCTGTTTCAATAAAATTTTCTCGGCATTGAACGAATTTTTGTTGTCGGAAAAGAAAGCGGCATTTTCGCAAAAACGTTTTTCAAAAGAAGGGCCAAATTCGTTTTTCGTTAGCATTGCAGATTTGAATATTTCGCAAAATTCTTCCGTTTGGCTTGCTGTGGAATCAAAGCTATCTCCGGAGGAAGCTGTTAAGTTTATGACGGCACAGCTTAAAATAGCTCCGAAATCAAAGTTGTCCGGTTTGGTTGTTAGCGCAACGCACGGCATAAACTGTGTTCACAGCATTGTTCCTAAAACAATTAGCGAAATGCCGGGCACATTTTATTTTAAGCTTCAAACAGATTCTTTTCTTTGGAAAAATTTATGCGATGAAAAGGAAATGGGAATTTATGCGCCTAACGCTTTGCAAATAAGCTCTATCGACATCTTGGCAGAAACTTAATTGCTCCACAGGGTCGCTCGGAGTTATTTAAAACTCGCTTCATTTGCTTTTGAATAAAGGGGAATTCCCAAATTTTGTATATTTGTATATATGCAGGTTTTGGAAAGAAATTGGCACCTAGTGGAAGAAGCAACTAAAAGGCTTAGAGAATTGAAGCCTTACAAGGTTGTTTTGTTCGGCTCTTATGCCAAAGGCAATCCAACAGAAGATAGCGACCTTGACATTGCGGTTATTTTAGATTCTAAAAAAATAGTGGATAATTATAGAGAGAGAATGGACAGGTATCTTAAAGTTTCCAGTTCTGTAAGGGATATAAATTATCAAATAGCAATGGATACAATAGTATATTCCAAAGCGGAATTTGAATATTTAAAAGAACAGAAAAATGATTTTGTAGAAGAAATAGAAACAACAGGGAAAGTGTTGTATGAAAAATAAAACGGCTGGCTGGGTATTCTTTGCAAAAAAAGACATTGCACTTGCTGAAGTTATTAAAGATAATCCAGAATTTACCGGCGAAATTGCTTTTCATTGTCAGCAAGGAATTGAAAAGTATTTTAAAGCCTACTTAGCCGAGAATGAAAAACCTGTTGCAAAAATTCATAATCTGCTAAAGTTATATGCGGAAGTAAAATCCATAAAAGATTGGGGGTTGGAAGAAAATCTATTAGATGAGATAAGCAAGATTTACACAGAATCCCGTTATCCCGAAGATATAGGAATAAAGCCAGATGGTTTATTACCTTCAATAGATGAAGCAAAGCGTTATCTGGAATTCGCTAAAAAGATTAAATCTATTTTTGAAAGCTTAGTTGAAGAAGACAGTACCAAGTAATGCAGCTTGCATATAAGCTACGCAGAATATGAACATGCTTATATTCAGTTGTTTCCAAAATGGAAATAACTGAATTTTCCAGTAGTTCACTATCTTCAAATATATTTTTCAGATGTTTACTAATTGCAGGAGTTTGAACATCAAATAATTCTGCTATTTGGCTTTGTTTTAGCCATAACATATTTTGGCGAAAAAGGACTTCTACTTTCGGATTATTCTTCCCGTCACGAAAAATAATTACACTCCTGCTATCTCCATCCGACACAACTAAATCTTTTTTTCTCATATTCTAGAAGTAATATAGAAAGTTTAGTTCTAAAACTCGCTTCATTTGCTCTTGCATAAAGGAGAATATAGAAAAAGACTTGCAAAGCAAAGTGAACGTTTGCAGGGTGATGAGGGGGTAAAAACTATTTAATCTCTTTTTCCAATAATATAAATTTATCAAAATCACTTATGTATTTCTTGTCTTCCATAATTTTAAATTTCTTGAATTCCTTTTCTGCAAAAGACTTAGCAACTTCATGAGTTACTCGCCCGCTA
>Ga0209755_10000765_pt1 | contig 55883 bp, 57 predicted proteins | sample TergutCo191P1_FD_187301 | JGI IMG/M metagenome (GOLD analysis project Ga0209755, IMG submission 187301) | Cornitermes sp. P1 segment gut microbial communities from Petit-Saut dam, French Guiana - Co191P1 (SPAdes) (version 2) | ecosystem: Host-associated > Arthropoda: Insects > Digestive system...
CGTGGTCAAAAATAAAGGCATTTTTACGCAAAATTAAAGCCCGCGCTTTTGATGAACTTTTTTCTGCTCTCGGTAAAGCTATTGATTCAATTGTACATACCGATATCGTTGGTTGGATAAATCACTGTGGATATAAACTATAAAATGTTAAAACGCTATATATGGGCTTTTAGCTTGTTGATATTAATAATCGTTTTGTTTGTTTTTGTTTATTTCGCGTTCATAAGAAAGCCGTGGTGGTCAGATTTGTTATATAGCGACGACATTCACCCCGTTTTATCCCTTCCATCGGAATTAGAATTGCTTACAATGACCTACAACGGAAGGGGAATGCGCCAAAGCCACAGTGTGACTTGGCCGCCTCGTAGTACGTACATGCACATTTTTATCATTGACAACGCGACTGAGTTTTACATTCAACCGCCTTGGTTTGGTAGCTTTTGGGGAATAACCGGAAATCACGAGAATGAATTATTCGGTCATGTTTTAGAATTTTTTGATGGCACGTATTGGCGCATGGTGCCTGCCTCATATTTTGACTATAATCTCCTGCTTGCTCCCATGAATCCATACCGTCCTATGGATTCGTGGGAACTGGCTGTAGATATAAACCGTATATACGGCAATTTGCGGAGGGGGCTGTATCGGCTTCGGCTTCAAATATTTGTTCATTGGCGAGACATTAGAACGCCGGAGGGATATTGGTCATACTATTTTCCGGTGTATCCCCCCGGTCCGTTTCATATTATGGCAGAATTTATTTTGGAATAAATTATAAGAAAATTTTACGCCTGCGTTGCAGGTGGCGTTAGTACGCCTTCACTTTTTCATACATATCAATGTATTCGCTGGCGACGGACTTCCAAGAGAAGTCGCTGTTCATGGCGTTTTGCACCAGCATATCCCACTCCTGCGAGCCGTAAAGGGAAAGCGCCTCACGCACTGCCCACATGAGTCCGCTGGCTAGGAAATCTTCGAAGCAGAAGCCGTTGCCCTTCATGGTTACAGGGTTAAAATGCTCTACCGTGTCGGCAAGCCCACCCGTGCGGCGTACAATGGGCACCGCGCCGTAACGCATGGCGAATAGCTGTCCAAGCCCGCAGGGCTCGTAAATGGAAGGCATTAGAAAAATATCCGCCCCCGCGTAAATGCGCTGTGCCAGGGTGTCTACATAAGTAATATTGGCGGAAACCTTGTGCGGATAGCGGTGGGCGTAATGGCGGAACAGGTTTTCGTAGCGGCTTTCCCCCGTGCCCAGTATTACAAGCTGTACGTCCATACTCATTAATTCGTCCAGAATAACGGCGACAATGTCCAGTCCTTTTTGCTCGACTAGGCGGGAAATGATGCTAATTACGGGCATATCTCCAACGGGTAGGTTTAGGTGCTTCTGTAATTCGTGCTTGTTGGCGCGCTTTTTTTCGCGGGTTTCTACGGTAAAGTTTTCGAAAATACGGGGGTCGGTGGCGGGGTTGTATTTTTCGTCGTCAATGCCGTTGGTAATGCCGAAAAGTCTGCCCTCGTCGCGTCCGCGCTTGGTGAGTAGCCCGTCCATGCCGTAGCCGTAGGCGGGGGTCTGTATTTCGCCCGCGTAAGTACGGCTTACAGTGCTTACCGCATCGGCATGGCAAATGCCGCCCTTTAGGAAGCTGGCGTTGCCGAAAAATTCCAAATCGCCGCCCGTAAAATAGCCGTCGTTAAGCCCGACATTCCAAAGAATGTCGCGCCCAAACACGCCTTGGTAATGCAGGTTATGAATGGTAATAATGCTCTTCATGTCCTTGTAGAAGGTAAACCCGCGGTACGTGTCGCGCAAATACGTGGGACCTAAACCCGTGTGCCAGTCATTAAAATGGATAATGTCGGCTTGGAAGCCAATGACACTCAGCATTTCAATCGCGGCTTTGGAGAAGAAGGCAAAGCGTTCAAAATCGTCGCCATACCCGTAGAAGGTATCCCGCGCGAAATAGAAGTCATTTTCAATTAAGTAAGTAGAGTCGCCGTCGCCATGCTCGTTGCGTACGTAAACGCCTGCATATTGGCTGCGCCACGCAAGATGCACATCAAACTCGCCCACCTTACGTGCGTCCGCTAATAATTCGGGGCGAATGGTGCGGTATTTGGGAAGCACCACCCGCATGTCTACCCCTGCGGCACGCAGTGCCTTGGGCAGCGAACCCGCTACATCGCCCAGCCCGCCGGACTGGGAATATGGTGCAACTTCGGCGGCAACTAGCAATATTTTTAGGGAGCTATCATTTATAGTATTCAAGACGTATCACCTCCCGGCGATTATAGCCCTAGCACTGGGAAATGTAAAGTAATTATTCCGTATAGTACTGCGCCTGTGCGTGCCATAGTTCGTGGTATTTCCCTGTCGCATCAGATAGTAAGCTTTCGTGGTTGCCTCGTTGTATAAGCTGCCCCTCGTGGAAGACGGCGATATCATCGCAAAAACGGCAAGAGGACAGGCGGTGGGAAATATATATCGCCGTTTTGTCCCCCACAATTTCATTGAAGGCGGAATATATTTCGTACTCGGCGATGGGGTCCAGTGCCGCTGTAGGTTCGTCCAGCACAATGAAGGGGGCATTTTTGTACAACGCCCGCGCAAGGACGATTTTTTGTTGCTCGCCGCCGCTCATTTCTACCCCCGTTTCTTCAAACTCCTTGCCAAGGTAGGTGTCTAAGCCGTGGGGCAAGGTGGACAAACGGTCGCCGAAATTGGCTTGCCCCAGCACATGGCGCACGCGATTTTCGTCATATTTTACGCTTGTTGCCACATTTTGCCCCAGCGTAAAGGGCAGTAGCGCAAAATCTTGAAAAACTACGCCAAAAATCGCCATATACTCATCGTAATTATATTTTTTAATGTCGATGCCGTTTAGCGTAATCTCGCCCTCGGTGGGGTCGTAGAGGCGGGTCAGGAGCTTAATCATGGTGGTTTTGCCGCTGCCGTTCATGCCTACTACGGCTAAGCGTTGCCCAATATGCAGCGTCATATTCAGGTTGCGCAGGGCGTAGGTATCGCTGTTGGGGTATTTAAACGATACGTTGCGGAATTCTATGGCGTAGTCGTTATCGTCCCGTTTTTCGATGGGGATTGTGCCAAGGTATTTGTTGTTGGGGATGTCTAGGAAGGCGAAGGCTTTTTCTATAAAGGGGTTGTTATTGGCAATTTCCCCAAGGCAGGACATTAAACGGGAGAAGCCCCCGCCAAACTGGTGTATCGCACCCACATACAACAGAATGCTACCCACATCAAACGCGCCCGCGTAGGCTTTCATGGCGATATATAGGAAAATGCCGCCGTTTACGAAGTGCGTAATCATGGAATGGGACGCGAAGTACCGCCCGTGAAATCGCGCTGCCTTGTTAAACACGCGCATATCGCAAAAACTGTCAAGCCCATCCAATATGGCTTTTTGTTGCTTGTAAATGCGAATGTCTTTGGCAATTTCCTTGTTTATCAGAATGTTTGAAAAATAAAAATCGGCTAAGCGGTTTACTAAACTGTTAGTGTCCGACATCCGCTCCCACACGCGCCCGCCAACCATGTTTAGATAAGGCGCCAGAAAAGTAGAGCAGCACAGCAATAAAATGATAATGACTACCGCCAAAGGCGAATCCAAAAACGCATAGGGCGAGCCTTCAGGCACGGGCAAAGTAAACATGGTAAAGGCAAAGCCCACCCCCAGCAATACTTGTAAAGCACTCAAAATCACGTTTTCATACATCCATAATAATCGGATAAAACCGAAGCCCATACCCCGCTGATGCCCCAAAATTTCTGCGCATTGTTGGCGTACATCGGGGTTTTCCGCGTCGATATAATCCATGGTTAGCATTTTTGAGGTAAGCGCGTTGTGAAATAAATCCCATTTTGGGAAGTCGCAATACTTCTCCCACGCGCTAAGTGCGTTTAACGCCATTTGCGCCACCAAGTTAAGGGAAATAGTCATAAGCACCAGAAAAATAAGCCGTTCGCGGTTTTGCGCCCCTGCAAGTTCGCTTAAAATTTGTGCGGAAAACCAAATGTTGATAAACGGTGCACTTGCGCGGAAAATAGAATCCAGGGTTTTTGCCAAAAACAGCGGGCGCGGAACGATTTGGTGGATTTGTTTTACACCCCGCGACATCATGTCAATATGCCATTTTAAGCCGCGTTTTTTATTCATGCTACTTCCACCCCTTTGCGGTAATATTTACTTTGAATTTCAAATAATTCTGCGTACTTTTTCCCCGCGCGGATTAGCTCGTCATGGGTGCCTGTTTCCGCAATGCCTTTGCCGTCTATCAGCAGAATGCGGTCGCAAAAACGGGTAGACGCTAAACGGTGGGAAATATACACCGACGTACGCCCGCGGGAAAGGGCGTTATACCGTTCGTACAACTCGCTTTCTGCGATGGGGTCCAGTGCGGCGGAGGGTTCGTCCAAAATAAGAATGGGCGCGTTTTTGTACAGGGCGCGGGCAAGCATGAGGCGTTGGGTTTCCCCGCCCGATAATTCCGCCGCGTCAAAATGGACTTCCTTTATCAGCTTGGTGTCCGCGCCTTGGGGCAGGGCGTTAATTTTGTCCGCTACCCCCGCTAGGGAAAGGCTTTCTTGCAAACGTTTTTCCGTCCCTTCCCCCGTGTCGGGGGTAATGTTGTTTCTAATTGAATAGGGCAGAATGTTAAATTCTTGGAAAACGGCGGTAAACAGGCTGTAGTATTCCTCGCGGTTAAAGGTGCGAATGTCCGTCCCGTTGAGAAGCACCGTGCCTTCCGTGGGGTCGTATAACCCGCACATGAGCTTTACCATGGTGGTTTTCCCCGCGCCGTTTAAGCCCACAATGGCGAGTTTTTCCCCCGCCGTAATGGTGAGGTTAAGGTTCTCCAGCACATTTTCCTCCGTGCCGTGGTAGCGGTAGGTGACGTTGCGGAATTCCAGCGCATACAGGTCGGCTTTGGGAATTTCCGCGCCCCCTTCGCGGGTAAATTTGTTGGGGTATTCAATGCATTCCCGCACACGGCAAATATTTAGGCTGTGGCGCGATAGGTGTACGTATTGGTTGAAAATTTCTGTTACCCAGCCGGAAAATCCGCCAACGGCGGCGAATAAAAGCACAAACATATCCACCGTAATTTGCCCGTTAAGCACCAGATAAATGAGATACGCATAAGCAACGCCCTCCCGCAGGAAAATGGCGATACAGTCCACCAAATCGGCAAGGAGATTCTTGGTTTCGCCCCTTCTTTGGAAGGCGTAGACAAGGTTCATATTTGCGGTGTACAGCGCTTTTATCCAGTCCACCATGGCAAACAGGCGAATGTCCTTCATCATGGAATTTCGCTCGTTAATGCCATTGATGTAACTGCCGCGCTTGCTGGGGGCGGCGCGTTCGCTGTCGTGGTCGTGCCACCATTTGTTTGCCCGTTGCCGCGCTATAGCACCAAAAATGCAAGACACCGCCGCAATCGACAACACCAGCGGATGCACGTTAATGAGAATCACCATATACACAATAAAACCCAATAATCCAATGCCTAAATCCTTTAAGGTTTCGTAGAAAGTTTGGGTACTCATATCCCCGCCAAATACTTGGTCGCTGGCTTTTTGGCGCAGGTCGTTAAACTTCTGCTCGTCCAAATTGGCGTAGTCGGTGGTAACCACCCGCTCCATAATAAAATTGGCAAATCGCAGGCGAAGCCCCCCTGTGCGCCCTTGGTCTGCCATTTCGTAATAGCCGTTAATGCCATTCAATACCACCGTAACGGCGGTAAAGCCCAAAATCGTAAGCACCAGCCGTTGCAAGTCCACCCCCCGCGTAATCTGCTCTACCACCGTTGCGGGCAGAAATATCGCCACCGTAGCAATTGCCACCGCTAAAAATATTTGCGCGGCGATAATAAACAGCACGCCCTTGTCCCACCGCCATGCGTGGGCGGTCATGTAGCGTGTGTTTTGCCATACGGAGTAGGCGGGTTTTTCTTTTTTCTTGGGTTCGTTCATCGAATATCACCTTTTTCTGTAAGAAAATAAATTTAATGGACATAGCCTATCATATTTTTCCGCAGAAAATAAAAATCGCGCACGAGTGGTAGCAAATCGCGCACGAATGGTTATAATGTAGCAAAGAAGGGGGTGGAGTTATGGGTGCGGCACTAGCGCTAGACCATATACCATTGTATGAAGTAGTGATTCATAAGGACGAGGACGGCGGGTACTGGGCTTCCTGTGAAATGACTAACGGCGGTGCAAACGCAATGGGCGACACCGTTTATGAAACGCAACGTAATATGTATGAATCTATGGCGTTATTTTTAAAAGATGATTATCCCCATGTACAGGATTTTATGTTGCAGTTTGTGATAAAGCAATGAATAAACCGCCGATAATTACCGCCAAATTTTTTTACCATGCATTAATTAAATTTGGTTGCCGCGCTATTTCTTCAGAAGGTTCACATTTTAAGGTTGAGTTCCCACCAACGGGACGGCGTTCTACCATTCCCGTACATGGGAAAAAAGATATTAAGCTGGGCTTTATGAAAACGATTTTAGGGCAATTAGGCATCAATGCCGATGAATTTATTGAATTTTTAATAAAATAACATTTCATAACGGCAGCATAATTTCTGTGGCAAATATCCCGTCCTCAAACTGGCGGTTAACGAAGCCGTTATTTTTATCCACAATGCGGTCAATTCTTTTTAACCCAAAGCCATGGTCGGGGTCCTTTTTCGTAGAAAGCAATTGCAAGCCCTGCCGTTGGGGGAGCGTTCCCATGGCATTGGAAACGGAAATGTAAAACATCTCCTTGTGCTTGCCAATGTACAGTCGTATGAAGCGTTCTGCCTTGGGAAGAAGGGCGTTGGCTTCCATGGCATTGTCCAGCAAATTACCGATAATCACCGCTAAATCCACCTCCGAAATGGTTAGCGTTTCGGGTACGGTGGCTTTTGCGTTTACTTGAATCTCCTTTGCCAGCGCGAGGGATATTTTACTATTAAGTATCGCATCCATCATTACATTCCCCGTACGGAGGATGGTGTCTACCCCTGTTAAGTCGGCGTCCAGCTTGGTTAAGTAGGCTTCGTGGGCTTCCCGTTGCCCCAGTGTTAAAAAAGCTTTCATTACCTGTAAATGGCTGTGGTAATCATGCCGCCAGCCGCGTACTTGGTTGTACATATTTTGCACTTCGGCATAATGCTTGAGCATTAAATCCTGTTGGTACGCGGCAATGCGGCGGTCGGCTAGGTATGCGAGATAACGCCGTAGCGCAAAAACAACCAGCGTACCCACCGCAAGCCCCGCAACTCCAATGAAAATCAACATCATCATGGGAACGCTCCCATTGTGCCCCTTACATGTGCGGCAAAGGCTTTGTTTACCGTACCGTATAACCGCCGTGAAAGGGGAATTTCTTTGCCATTTTCAAAGGTTATGTCGGTTTTTGTAATTTTACTAATGTGGCGGATATTGGCGATATAGGAGCGGTGGCAATGGATAAAATTTGCGTCCAGTAGGGCTTCCAACTTGGATATGGGCATTTTTACGTTGTGTACGTGGGTTACGGTCGTTATCAGTACATAATGGGCAAGGCTTTCGATGTATAAAATATCCGCGAGGGGAATGCGGCGCTGTGCCCCGTCCACGGGCAATAATAGGGATGGTTTTTCTTGGGCTTCCTTGGAAAAACGTGCCGCCGCCTTGTCCAGCACTTCAAGTAATTTGTTTTCGCTTACGGGCTTTGTTAAATAATGCAAAGCGGAAACCTCATACCCCTCCTGCACAAAATCGGGTAATGCGGTGATGAAAATTATCGCGGTGCGCTCGTTTTCCTTGCGGATTTTATGGGCAAGTTCCACACCGTTTAACGCCCCCATTTGAATGTCCAGCAAAATAATATCGTATTCGGTAGCGCTCCCAAGTAGGAATTGCTCGGCGCTTTCAAAAACGTCAATTATCACGGAAGTGGCGCGGGTTTGGGCAAACTTGGTAACGATGCCGTGGAGGTATAACCGTTGTGGGGCTTCATCGTCGCATATGGCTAGGCGTAGGTTAAGCATGTAGCACCGCCTGCCACATGGCTTCCTTTACATAGCCGATGTAGGTTTTTGTGCCGCCGCGCTCCAATTCTTCCCGCGCTTCTTCAATTAAATTACAGAGGTTGTAAAATAAATGCCGTGCCCCTGCGCCCGCACCCAGCGGAGCAGGGTATTTCGTGAGCATTTTTGCCACGCTGTCGCTCCAAAAATAACACATGTCGTTAAGCGGGTCGTGGTAGCTTACCAATCCAAAATCCAGTACGCCGCATAACCGTTTGGTTAGCGGGTTGTAGTGCATATTCCAGAAGTGCAAATCGCCGTGGTTAAGCACCTGCGGCGGTGGGTTCTCGTGTATGGTTGCCTCAAAGGCTTGCACAATGTGTGCCAATTTTTCTTGCTCGGTGGGGGTCAGTTCGTTTTTTACAAGGTCGGTGTAATTTTCATAAAAATAATCGGAGTTGGGGGCGTTCCCGTATTCCGTTGCGCCTTGTAAACGTGGTGCGGGAAGGGTATGCATTTCATGCAAAAATTCGCCCAGTTGGGCGTAGATAATGCTTTGCTCGGCTTCTGTTAGGGATGCGTAAATTTCGTCTGTAAACTGCACCCCCGAAAGTAGCGACATACCCAATATTTCCCGCCCGTTGGACAGCGTGGCGAAGTACAGGGGCTTGGGCACGGCAAGGGTGGTTTTGCCGTGCAGCAGCTCCAGTGCGGCAAATTCCAGCGCAAGGTTAGAATCCGATGTGTTAGAGGCGAGGTGGGTTTTAAACACAATTTCGCCGTTTGCCAAATAAACCGCCCCCGCTTTGCCGTTGGCGAGATGGGTTAGGGTGCGTATTTCCAGGTTTGGAAATGCTTCTTGAAGGTATGTCAACATTTTATCACCCGTTGTTTCATTTTGTATGTATGGGGGATTATTCTACGATGATAGGCCGATGCAGGGCGCGTGTCATGGCGATGTAGCGTAGTTTCACATCCAGCGGCTGCGCCGTGTATTGGGAAGCATCCGTAATAATTACTGCATCAAATTCCAGTCCCTTGGCAAGGTATACGGGCATGATAATAACCCCACCCTCGTAGTCGGCTTCCTGCTCGGAAATGATGGGATAACGGGGGTTATTTTTTTTGGCTAAAGCGGCTTGCAGCCCTTCACATGCTGCCGCCGTTTTCGCAATTAGAGCAATGGAGCGGCATCCCGCTCCCTGTGCGTTCTTTATTTCTTGGGAAATAATTGGAACGCCTCCTGTACGGTGTATTACCTTTTCCCCGTGGCGTATTACGGGTACTGCCAAGGGCACGGCGGGAGCGCTCCCGCTTGGGTATAACTGCATGATTATGGGGTTAGCGGCTTCCATAATTTCGATGGTGGTGCGGTAGCTTTGGGCAAGGATAAGGGGCTCGGCGTCAAAGATTGGGCGAATTTCCTCCCAATTATTAACCCCCTTGTGCGCCAGTAAACCTTGGTGTAAGTCCCCCATTATGCTAAAGGAGGCGGCGGGCATTGCCTCCCGCAGTGCAAGGAATTGGAAGGGGCTGTAATCCTGGGCTTCGTCTACCACAACGTGCTTCATTTCATTGCCCTTAAAGCCGAAAAGGTGCTTCTGCATGAACAAAAGCGGCGGCAAATCCTCGGGCTCTAGAATGCCGCGGGCGGTGGCAAGGCGTGTTTCTTCCAAAAGAACATCGCATTCTGCGAAAGTGAAGATACCCTGCGCCATTTGTGCCAGCAAGCCCGTGGTGGTGAATAGTTGTTGGTAATAGGTGAGGGCGTCCTTTAGCTTAAAGGCTTTCATGTATTTCTTGCGGGTTGGGCGCGCCTTTTCGTGTAGTTGCTTGAGCATAAGGTCCCGCTTTTCCAGCACCCGTGTAAATTGGCTGCGGCGAGAGGAGCTGTCCTCGGGCATGAGGACTTTTATTTTTGCCATATGCTTGTCAAATACGGCGATGATATTACGCTCGAAGCGCGGAAGCTGCCGCTTTAAGGTGCCGGTTAGGTATTTTTCAATTTCCCCCGCCCGTTTGTTGGTGGGCAAAAAGGTGTAGGTTTCCGTGAATAGCTTTGCGATTTTTTCCCGCGGGAAAAGGGCGTACCCCTCCAGCCCAAAGTCCTCCTCGGGCAGGAGCTGTTCTTCGATATAGCGCAAATAATTTTGTATAACCCGATGGAATTTTAACGAACCCTTTAACCCCGCGGCTGCCATGCGCGGCGTATGGGGAGCGCTCCCGTTGATTGCCTCCGTAAGTGCCGCGAGGGGGGAGGCGACGGGGTGCTTTTTCGGGTCAAGTTCCAAGGAATTTATTACATAATCGGAAAAGGTGGTTTGGGTGACCTGTTCTACCCCCAGCTCGGGCAAAACATCGGAAATATAGCTTAAAAAGAACCGTGACGGCGCGAGAATCATTACATTGCGTGCCGAAAGTGTGTCTGCATGGTTATATAAAAGGTATGCGATGCGGTGCAACGCAATGGTGGTTTTTCCACTGCCTGCCGCCCCCTGCACGATAAGGGGCGCGTTTAACGGCGCGCGGATAATGCGGTTTTGCTCGGCTTGGATGGTGGTAACAATGTCCCGCAGGCGCCTGTCTTTGCTTGCGCCAAGGGCGGCTTGCAAAAAGGTATCGCTTGCGGTTACGTCTATGTCCATGAAGCCTTCCAGCACGCCGTTTTCGATTTGGTACTGGCGCTTTAGGGTTAGCGCGCCTTGAATATGCCCGTCCAAACAATCGTAGGAAGCCTGTCCGATGCGCCCTTCGTAGTACAGCGTCGCCAAGGGGGCGCGCCAGTCGGTGATTAACACCTCCAGCCCGCGCAATAAAGTCATTTTTCCGATGTAATAGGTTTTTCCCTCAAAGTCTACCCGTGCGAAGTAAGGCTTTTTTTGGGCGTACAGCATTTGCCGCTCCATCATTTTCCAGCCGTCCAGCAGGCTAAGGGAGACGGTAAGCTCGGTGTATGCCTCGGGGTTGTCCACGTTCATGTGGGCAAAGGCATAGGAAACGCGGCTGTCCAAGTCCTCTTTTTGTTGAGTGATTTTAGGAATCTCCGTAGCAAGATGCGCCAAAACATCGCTTAAATACGCTTGTTCAATCTCCACGCTTCACCTCATCGCTTTTAAACGCTGAGCTCAACATCAGCGCCATTACATCGTCGGGAATCATGTCGATTAGCCGCTCCGCCTTGGATGGCTTGCGCAGTTCGATTTTGGGCAGTCCCTTCTTTTCCCCTTCCCCCGAGTCGTAGACCACGGCAAGGGGCTTCCCATCGTGGAAAATAGGGACGCGGATGAAGCAAATCGGTTCCTTCTGGGGGAATTTTTCCTTAAATTGCTTGAGGTACTGCTTAATGCCGTACAAATTAGGGCCGTCCTGCACGGCGACTACGTAGCCCCCTTCGGGCAGGTCCTCGTCCATATGGCAGGAATAGGCGACAACCCCTTGGGTGCCAAAACGCGTATGTATTTGAGCCAAGTCCATAAACCGCTGGGGTGGGGGAACGATTTTAAATCCGCGCATGATAACCTCCCGTGGAAATTAACCCTCGTGTAAAACCAACCGGTAAGAAATCCTTACCAGTTGGTTTTCGCTAACGTATTCTACCACGTTTGACAGAAAATTCCTAAACGCATAGAATTGGCGCACATACAAGCAAACCGAGTTAAAACATTTCGCGTATATCGTCAAAGAGATGGTTCGCCTTGCGCATAGCGCGGCGCCCGTCCTTTGCCATACGGTGACGGTATTTATCGTCGGAGAGGGCAATGCCCATACCAACGGCAATACCCACGGCAATGCCGCTCACCAATCCACCGGTAAAACGATGCATGATTAATCCTCCTTTCTAAAACATATAATAGTAAGTATGCGCATGATGGCGCAGGGATATGCAAAAATAAAAATTTTAAAGGAATGATGCGATATGGGAAGACGCGGCGGCGGCGGAATGCGTGGAGGCATGGGCGGTGGAATGCGCGGTGGCGGTAGAATTGGCGGCGGGCTAAGCGGCGGCAGTGGAAGAATTGGCGGTGGCGGCGCACGGGGGGGCGGTGTACGCGCACCTGCACCCCGCGTAAGCGCACCAAGGGCGGCAGCACCCCGTCAACGTAGCGGCGTGGGCAGCTTTGGCGCAGGTATGGCAACGGGCATGTTATTAGGCGGCAGAAGGCGCAGCATGTGGGGCTGGGGCGGCGGCTGGGGTTGGGGACGTCCCCGCCACGTAGTCCATCACCACCACGGTGGCGGCGGTGGAAATGGCGGCGGACGTGGCGGTTGTGGTTGCTTTACCATCATTTTGGCGGCGTTTTTGCTCATTATCGGTATTGCCCTCCTCGGAGAGTTAATGAATTTGGGTACACCCGGGGGCGGAAGCACCGCGATTACCCGTTCCACCGTAGTGCGGGAAGCCCTGCCACGGGGCACGGCGGATTCCACCGTACCCATGATAGTAGACCCCCGCCGCTGGGCACCCAACCAAACGGAAGTGGAGCGCGGAATGCGCAATTTCTACGACCGTACAGGCGTACGCCCTATTTTATATATTACCGACAATATTAATGGCGTACAGCCCTGGGATTTGACGGACGCGCAACTTCGCACCTACGCAGAAGCGCGTTATATGGAATTAACGGGCACAAACCAAGCCCATGTATTATTGCTTTTTGTAGTAAACGCAAACTATGAATACTCCATGTGGGTAACGCCGGGCACGGCGGCAAACCGCATTATGGACGGCGAAGCCATAGACATTCTCATGGATTATGTGGACCGTTTCTTTGCAACGGAACGGGACAATGCCCGCGCATTTTCCCGCGCTTTTGACCAAACAGGCCGCGCAATTATGACCGTCCACCAATCGCCCTGGGTAAATGTAATGATAGTTGCGGGGGTTGCATTGATACTCTTCCTTTTATACACATGGTGGAAGGCGAAGCGCGACCAAAAGAATTTGGAAGCGGAGCAAACCGAGCGGATTCTTAACCAAGACCTGACGGAATTTGGCATACAGGTAGACGACGAAGCAAGCCGTCTGGCGGCACAGTATGAGGATGAAAACGATAATCAAAATTAAACCATAGGAGGTATACAAAATGGGTGTATTAAGCAGATTCAAAAACATTATGGCAGCGAACGTAAACGCGCTGCTGGACAAGGTGGAAGACCCCGCCAAAATGATTGACCAAACCCTACGCCAGCTTGCCACAGACCTTGCGGCGGTAAAAAAGGAAACCGCAGGGGTAATGGCAGAGGAAACCCGCACCCGCCGCGAAGCGGACGCAAACCAAGAGCAAGTGAAAAAGAATATGGACTTGGCAAAAAAAGCCCTGCAAGCAGGGAACGAGGACCACGCCCGCGTGTTCTTAAACAAGAAAAACGAGCTGGAAGCCCAAGGGGTAGAGCTGCAAAAGCTTGCGGAAGCCGCCCAGCAAAACGCGGTGCAAATGCGCCAAATGCACGACAAATTGGTGCGTGACATTAACCAATTACGTTCCCGCCAGGCTACCATAAAATCCAACCTTGCCGTGGCAAAAGCCACCGAGCGCGTAAACAAGGTAGGGGCGGCGGGTTCTAAAGCCGAAGGCGCAATGCAAGCCTTCAGCCGCTTTGAAGCCCAAGCCCAGGAGCGTTTGGACCGCGCCCGCGCCTTAGGTGCCCTCAACGAAGTACCCAAGGACGAAGCCGCGGCACTTGCCGACCTGTACAAAAGCGGCGGCGGCGCGGCATTGGACGACGAGCTTGCCGCCCTTAAAGTGGAAATGGGCTTAGCCCCCGCCACCTCTACCGATGATGATTTGGCAGCGTTGTATGCAGAACTGGATAACGACGCGCCCATTCCCAATTGAATAAGAAAAAAACCGCAAAACCAAAGCCCGCTGTAAAAAAAACCGTTGCGAAAAAAGCAACGGCAAAAAAGGCGGTGGCCGCCCCTAAGATTAATGAACTTGTAAAGGGTAAATTCGTAGGCACGGCAAAGGGCTTTGGGTTTGTGGTATTCGAAGAAAAAGGGGCGGATGATATTTTTATCCCGCCCCATTTTACGTGCGGTGCGCTCCATGGCGACGAGGTAGAAGTACAGCTTACCATAGACCGCCCCCGCAGCGCGAATGCAAGTATTCGCGGTAGGGAGCGCTCCCATGATGTGGAAGATGAGCATAAACAGCTAGGGCGCATTACGCAAATTCTGCGGCGCGATACCTACGTAGGCACCTATTACACCGAAGGGGCGCAGGGCTATGTGCGCCCGCTGGAAGGGAAAATCCCCTACACCTTCGCCGTTCCCCCTAAGAGCAAAACGCGTTTTGCCTTGGCGGACGGGCACCGCATCGTTTTCTCTGTAGACAAAAAAAGCAAGCCCGAAAACGAGCTAACGTCAGCGTTTGTTACCGAGGTGCTGGGGCATATGAACGACCCGGGGGTAGATGTGCTTACTTTGGTGCGCCAGGCGGGTATCCCCTACGAATGGCCCGAAGACGTAACCGCCGCCGCCAACGCCATGCCTACGGAAGTGGATGAATCCGCGAAGGCAAACCGACTGGACTTACGAAACGACTTCATCTGCACCATCGACGGCGACGACACAAAGGACATAGACGACGCAATCTCCCTTACCACCACGGCAGAGGGCGGCTTTAAGCTGGGGGTACACATCGCAGACGTAACCCATTACGTAACCGAAGGCGCGCCATTAGACCGCGAAGCCCTGCGCCGCGGCACCAGCGTGTACCTTGCCGACCGCGTAATTCCCATGCTGCCCCACAGCCTTTCCAGCGGGATTTGCTCCCTTTTCCCCAACGTGGACAGGCTTACCCTAAGCTGCCTAATGACGGTAGATAAGGCGGGCAACGTAACGGACTACGAAATCCGCGAATCCCTTATCAACAGTAAGCGGCGGTGGACGTATAACGACGTGGAAATGCTGCTGGAAACGGAACAACCCCCCACGGCAGAGGACGATGAAGCCCTAACTTTGTGGCTACCCTTCTTCCAAAACCTTGACCGTTTGCGGGCAATTTTGTGGGACAAGCGGCGCAAACGCGGCGCGTTAGACTTCGATTTGCCCGAGGCGAAAATCCGCGTAAACGAGGAAGGGCGCCCCATTTCCATCGAACCTTATGCCCGCAACCGCGCCACCGCCATCATCGAAGAATGCATGATATTATGCAACGAAACCATTGCCACCTACGCCTTGGACAAGAAAATCCCCTTCGCCTTCCGCACCCACGAGCCCCCCGACGCGGTGAAACTTTCGCGACTAAAGCAAGTGGCGGCAAACTACGGCGTAAAAATCCCCGCCACCGCTTCCAAGCCCAAGGCGCTACAAAAAGTCCTTGCCACCGTGGCAGAAACCCCCGGCGCCTACGCCATTTCCGGCGCGGTTTTGCGGGCGCTGCCCCAGGCATTGTACACGGCGGACAACCCCTCCCACTACGGCTTGGCAAGCGATGCCTACTGTCACTTTACGTCCCCCATACGAAGGTATGCGGATTTGCAAATCCACCGCATCTTAAAAAGCGACGCGCCGAAATCCTTTAAGGGAGCGCTCCCGGTTGTATGCGGGCAGGCTTCCCGCACCGAGCGCACCGCAGAAGCACTGGAGCGGGAAGTTTCCCAGCTTAAAAAGGTACAGTTCATGGAGGATTATATCGGCGAAACCTTTGGGGGCATGGTATCGGGCATAACCGCCTGGGGCGTGTACGTGATGTTGCCCAGCACCATAGAGGGCATGGTACCCATAGAAACCCTGAAAAAAAGCGGCTTGCGCTATGATAAGGACAAAAAGTGCTATGTAAGCCAGCGTAACAAAACCGCCCTTGCCCTAGGCACGAAGGTAACAGTACGGCTGGTTGACGCAGACACCGAGGAACGGAAGCTGACGTTTAAGCTGGTGGATAAGTAACGCGAATTATTTCCCTATAAGCATTGTTAAAAATTGTACCGCCCAAAAGGTCAAGTCACAATCCAACGCGGTTTTTTTGCGGTAGTCGGGTTCTAAGAAAACCTCGCCATAACCGCCTACGGCGTTGTATTTACTGCCCGATTGGGCTTTTTTTTGTGCTTCCGAGGCATAGTTGAGCCGCAGAATGCCGTCCTTTTCCAAGGCTTCCCTAAGGTTCTCTGCGGAAATGCGCAGAATTTCAATTTGCGTGCCCGCCCCCGTCATCGCCATTTCCGTAAGCAGGCGGCGGTGCATTACGTGCCCGATGGTATCCACGGAAAAGGGCAAAATTGGGCGCACCAGCGCACCCAGCGTTCCAAGGTAACCGCTTCCCCCCTTTATAAGAATGCCCTCGGTTTCGTTCACCAAGTCGTTGTTGATGTGGTTAATGGCGCGGGCAAGGATTTTAATATTTTCGGGGGTGCGCCAACTTTGGGTGTACGCCAGCGTTGCAAGGTGATAGCAACAGGGCATATATTTTTCCTCGGTGATAAAATGGTAGAAAAAATTGCCCTTCTTTTTGCGGGTATCCTCGGTAATTTCCTCGATGTTGGTGATTTGCAGCATGGCGGCAAAGGCGTCTAAGGAAATTTCTTGGAAATGACGAAGGGGGGCGTCATCGCCGTAGCCCAGCATGGCTTGCAAAGTGTAAAGGAGGGTGTTAAGCCCACCGCCTTGGCGCAAGCCCAAGTTGCGGTGCAAAAATCCCTTGTATTCCGTGGGGGGGCGGTTGCGGTATTCTTCCTGAAGCACATCGTCGTTGCGGTAGGCGGAAACAAGCCCCGTGATTAGCGGATGCGCCTTGGGAATGCCGTAGTACACCAGTAGCTTTGCCGCGCTTTCGCCGTCCTGTAAGGGCGTTTGGTGAAATTTTACCCCCCGCCAATTTGTAAAGCCGTGTATCCCCTCGCCAATAAAACCGTTGGGCTTGGCGTAGCTTTCCACCAGTTTAAAATTGGGAAGGGCGTAAATTTGCGCCAGCCATTTCTCCTCTTCGGCGGGGGTAATGCCGCCCAAAATTTCCTTGCGTAAGCGGTATTGGATAACCGCCCCTGCGTTTTCCAGCAAAAAGTCGATGGATTTTGAGAGATTCATTGCTAACCTTCCCCCCGTGCAAAGAATGGTATCCCTTGTAAGATAACACATATTTTAACGCATTTCATACACTAGACAAGAGGTGGTTTTGTGTCGGATGCGTTGTTTGCCTTTTTGTTGACCTTGTTTGCGGGGCTTGCCACGGGAGTGGGTGGCGGCGTTGTGCTTTTTACGCGGGTGGAAAATAAAAAAGCCCTTGCGGTGTGCCTTAGCTTTGCGGCGGGGGTTATGCTGTATATTTCCTTTGCGGAAATTCTATTGAAGGGCTTCGAAGGCACGTGGTACTGGCTGGCTACCCTTGCGTTTTTTGGTGGAGTGGGGGGCATGGCGCTTTTGGATAGGTGCATTCCCCGCCGCGAGGACGCCCTAAGGCGCACGGGCAATATGTCGGCGTTGGCAATTGCTATTCACAACTTCCCGGAGGGGATAATCACCTTTATGGCGGCGATGTACGACCCAGCCCTGGGCGTCGCCATTGCCGTTGCCGTGGCGATACACAACATCCCCGAGGGCATTGCCATGGCGGCGCCCTTGTATTACGCCACGGGCAGTAAAAAGAAGGCACTGCTTGTAGCTACCCTTTCGGGGCTTACCGAGCCGCTGGGGGGCTTGCTTGCGTGGCTTGCTTTGCGGCGCGTAGTAGGCGATTTTGACGGCGCATTTGGCTTTATTTTTGCCGCCGTTGGCGGGATTATGGTATTTGTGGCACTGCATCAATTGCTGCCCGCGGCGTATCGCTACGGCAAACACAGCACAATTATGGGCTGGTTATTTGCGGGCATGGGCGTGATGGCGGTAAGCCTTGTAGCGATGGCGTTTGTGTTTTAGCGCGATTGACTGTATTATACGGCTAATACAGTCTCGCGGGGTGAAAGATGGAAATTTTACTATTTAAAAATCCGCTTTTGCGCTTGTTTGCGGAAAGTAAGCGCCATTGGGCGGGCTTATTTTTCATGGTTGCCCTGGCGTTTGCCGCAGGCATTTTTAAGACGCGTGCCGTTACGCTGTGGGGCGCGGCGGTGGATTACGGCGTAGGCGGGCATACCGATTTGATGCGTACTGCCGTGTTGGGAATGCTCATTTTTATTGTGCTGGACGGCATTCGCACGGGGGCGCATTACACCGTAATCGGCTACGCAACAGAGGGATTATTTTTCGATATGCGAAGGCGGTTGTTTTCCGCGTTGTGCCATGCCGACACCGCAACGCTGGAGCGGCAAGCCCATTCGGGGGATATTGCCCTGCGTGCTTGCGAAGATACGGAACGCCTGTGCGACGTTATCGCGGGTAATTTTTCGCATTTTATGCGGCTCATTTTCCAAGCAATATTTGCGATTGTGGTGTGCTTGCTTTTAAGTTGGCAGCTGGCAATCGCTTATTTTTTGGTGCTTCCCTTATCACTGTATGTGCTTTCCGCGGTGAGCCGTCCGCTGGAAAGGCTGCAAGCCGAAGCCCGCGGCGGGGCAGGGCGGTCGGTAGATGTGGCTACCGACGCGCTTTCCGCCATACATGCCGTAAAAATGTACGGTGTTCAGGATGAAATGGACAAGCGGTTCGCCAAGCATGTGGACGAATCTTTTGCCCGCTCTATACGCGCAATGCGCATTGGCATGGGCATGACTACAATAAAATACACTGTAGCCGTGGTACAAACGCTGGTTTTGTTTGTGATAGGGGCGTGGCTTGTGGGGCGCGGGCTGGTGAGCATTGGCGCGGTAATGGCATTTGTGGCGCTAGCCGTGTACGTGACGGAAGCCATGGGCATGGTAGACCGCATGATTTTTCGCGTAAAGGAAGCAAGTGCGCTGGCAGGGCGCATTTATGAAGTGCTGGAATTACCCGATGAGGAAGAGGTGCTTGCGAAAAACGGGAACGCTCCCGCGCCGACGGAGGCAGGGGAAGAATATGTACGCTTTACCAACCTGCATTTTGCCTACGAAAAGGGCGGAGCGCCCGTACTTGCGGGTATAAACCTTGTCGTACATAAAGGGCAGAAGGTCGCAATTATCGGCGCGAGCGGCGCGGGTAAAAGCACCCTTGTAAAAATTATTTGCCGCTTGTACGGTTATAGCGGCGGGAGTGCTGTCATACTGCCGCGCCAACGGATTGCACTGGTAAGCCAAGAAGCCGGCTTATTTGAAGGCACAATTTATGAAAATGTACAATACGGCAACCCCGCCGCTACACAAGCCGACATAGAAAACGCGCTAAAAGCCGCCGACTTATGGGGCTTTGTTTCCACATTGCCGCAGGGCGTACATACGCCGTTAAGCGAATTTGGCGCAAGCCTTTCGGGCGGGCAGCGGCAACGGCTTAGCATAGCCCGCGCGTTGGTGAAAAACGCCGACCTCGTATTGCTGGACGAAGCAACCAGCGCACTGGATATAAAAACAGAGCAAGAGGTGCAACATGCGCTGGATAATTTACTGCATAACCGTGCCGCTATTATTGTGGCGCACCGTCTAACCACCGTGCAAAAAGCCGACTATATCTACTGTATGGACGGCGGGCGCATAACAGAGGAAGGCCCGCCCGCGCAGCTGCGGACCGCAGGCGGCTATTATGCCGAAATGTGCGAATTACAGGGGGTGACTTAATGAATGCCTTCACCCGAACCTTTTCGTATATGAAGCCCCATCGTATGCGGTATTTTGGCGCGTCGGCATTGTCTGCACTGGAATTAGCGGTGCTGTTCTCCGTCCCCTTCGTTAACCGAATGCTGGTGGAAATGTTTACCCAAAATGGCGGCGACACGGTACGGAATATTGCGTCTATCCTTGTTGCTTTGCTTGCGCTTACGCCGTTTATCGCTATCGGGCGCTATTGGCAGGAGCGGTACGCCCAAGGGCTTTCCAATAGCTTAAAAAAATCTCTTTTCGCCCATATACAGCGCCTGCCCCTTGCTGTGTTAAACCAACGGCAAAGCGGGGACTATTTATTGCGCGTAAGCAACGATGCAGACCGCGCAGGCAGCATGTTTAGTGGGTTTATTGTGCTTTCCTTATTGCGTTTTTTAGTTGTTACGGCGGTTACGATGGTACTGCTCATTCTTACGGATTGGCGCATTGCGTTGCTTGCGCTGGTATATAATTTAGTGTGCTTTGGGCTGTCTTTGCTGGTGAACCCCTATGTAAACAAGCTGGAGCGGGGCGCACGGCAGGAAATTTCCGCATCTGCCAACGTGGTATTGGAAACGCTGCGCGCCATTCCCATTGTACGTGTTTTTGCGTTAGCGAGTACCCTCGGGGAGCGGTACCAACGCCGATGTGAAGCCGTGCGCCAAACGCGGGTAAAATTCCGCACCGCCAACGGCTGGGCATACGGGGTGATGGATATTTTCTCCTTCTCGGCGCAGGCGGTGGGCTTTATTGCCGCCATTTTTTTGCTGACGCGGGGGGAAATGACCCTTGCAAGCGCGGTGTATGCTGCAAGTCTGATGGCGCTGGCTTCCAACGCAATGCTACAGCTTTCTACCTTCATTTTATGGGTGCAGCCGCCCCTCGTAGCCGCAGGGCGTATCTTTGAAATATTAGACCGCCCTGCCGAAGCGGGAGCGCTCCTGCGCACCCCTCTTGATACCGCGCACCCCACCGCAATTGAAATAGGTAACCTCTCCTTCACCTATCCCGACGGCACAAATGCCTTGCAAAACATAAGCGTAACCATCAAAAATGGCGAACGCATCGCCCTTGTAGGCGAGTCGGGCGGCGGAAAGTCAACCTTGGCGCAAGTCATCGCCGCCTTATATACACCGACCCAAGGCGAAATCAAATATTTCGGCGAAAGTAATCTAACACCCGAGCAAGTGCGTTCATATATCGCCTATGTGCCCCAAAATCCCGTTCTCTTCGAAGGCACGGCATACGAAAACATTGCCCTTGGCAACCCCGCCGCTTCCCCCGCGCAAATAAAAAAAGCCGCGCAAGACGCAGGCGTAGAAGGCGAAATCCTGCACAACCCCGTGGGCGAACGCGGTATGTCCCTTTCCGGCGGGCAACGCCAGCGCGTGGCAATCGCCCGTGCCCTGTTAAAGGACGCGCCAATCCTTATCTTAGACGAAGCCACCGGCGCCCTGGACAGCGAAACAGAGGCGCAAATCCAACTTTCCTTAGAAAAACTAACCCAAAACCGCACCACAATTACCATCGCGCACCGCCCCGCGAGTATCCAAAGCGCGGATAGGGTGGTTAGGCTGGAAAAAGGTTCGCATTTCTGAGCTTGGTTTCATTTTTCAAGCTTAGGTAACGCCCGCAGCTGCCCGCAAGCGGCGGAAATGTCTCCGCCAAGACTGCGCCGCACGGTGGTGTTTATGCCTTTCTCCGTAAGGATAGCGGCGAAGGCGTCAATCTCCTTGCGTGGGGTAGGGGTAAAATGGGAGCGCTCCCGTCCTTTTGCATTTACGGGAATGAGATTAACATGGCATAACATGCCCCTTAACAAATGCGCCAGTTCGTGGGCTTGTTGGGGGGCATCGTTTATACCCCGCGCCATGGCGTATTCAAAGGTAATGCGGCGGCGGGTGGTTTCGGCGTAGGTACGGCAGGCAGAAATTAATTCGTCCATCGGGTAGCGGTTGGCAATGGGCATAAATTGGCGGCGAATTTCGTCCGATGCGCCATGCAAAGATACGGCAAGGTTAATTTGCAATTTCTTCTGTGCCAGTGCCAATATCTCGGGTACAAGCCCGCAGGTGGAAAGGGTAATATGCCGTGCGCCGATATTCGCGCCTTTTTCGGCGGAAATAAGCTCGATAAAGCGTAATGACGCATCAAAGTTGTCCAGCGGTTCGCCGCAGCCCATCATCACAATGGAAGAAACGCGCTCGGGCATTGCGTAAATTTGGGCGCAAATTTCCCCCGCCGTTATATTGCGCACCAGCCCCCCAATTGCAGAAGCGCAAAATTTACACCCCATACGGCACCCCGCCTGTGTAGAAACACAAACAGAAAGCCCGTGGTTATACCGCATCAGCACCGTTTCCACTGTGGCATCGCTTAGGTCAAATAAAAATTTTACGGTGCCGTCCTTAGACGCTTGCCGCGTTACCTCGCGGATTGGCGTAAGCCGACAGCGTTCGGCAAGCCCCGCCCGCATTGCCTTTGGTAAATTATCCATTACTTCAAACGACTGTGCGCCGCGCTTGTGCAGCCACTCAAAAACCTGCCCCGCGCGGTACGCGGGCTGGTTAAGTTCGCTCATTAAAATTTTTATTTCTTCTAAATTCATGGACAAGATGTCGTACACAGCATCACTTCCTCAACGATTTAACTGTATTATAAAACTTGACCTTCTGTAACACAAACGTTAAACTATTCCCAAATCTAAGAAAATGGCCGTGATGTGTTCATGGAAGACATTCTGCGTTATTTCACCCAAGACGCGGGTTTCACGCGATTAATGGAAGGCATGTGGGACCTGTACGCCCGCCACGGGCGTTGTTTTGGTGCGGTACGTCTGTTAAAACCGCAAGCGGACGAGGAAAAGGCGATATCCGACTTTTTCCGCCGCGATTATTACGACCAAGCATTGATTCGCATTAGCCTTGCAGAATTTGAGCGCCAATTGCATAAGGTTTTTAAAGACGCCCCAAGCCTTGGCGTATTGCTTGAGGGCTATTTTGCGCGTCCGATTACTTCGCCTGTCGAAGATGCAAAGGACCGTTCCAAGGTGCGCGACAGCTTTGCCCATCATGTAAAAACCGAGATTTTGCCGAAGTACGAAGGCACGCCCGCCGGGCACTGGCTGCGCGAAATGATAGCCCACATGCGCCGTACGTACAAACCGTGGGCAGAAAAATTTATTACAACGCCCGACCCCGTGGAGGCGCAGGTAAAAACCGTTTGCACGGCGCTTAACGCGCTCTCGCAGGATGAATATATTCTGCTTTCGGATTTTTCGCACCGTATTTGCGGCGACTCGCAAGCCTTTGATTTTTACGGAAGCCACGGACCGTTATTTTTGCGTGCGCTGGCACGGCGCTTTAACGCGCAAATCCCCGCTAATTTAGAGGACAGCATTTCGCTGTATTGGCAAGCGGGGCTGCTTTCGAACGGTGTGCTTAATACAGTTACGGTTTTGGGACTTATCGCCTTTTGCGAAGATGCCGACGCCGCATGCGAATATTACGACAGCTTAGGCGAAGCACACGTGCTTACGCTGGAAAATATCAGCCGCTTTACCCGCGTTAATGCGTATGGCAATAAAGTATTTATTGTGGAAAGCACTCCCGTTTTTGCCCTGCTGTGCGAACGGCTTCGCGGTACACAGGCTACAATTATTTGTGCCGCCTCGGGGTTAAATGCCGCGCTGGACAGGCTGCTTTCGCTGTGCTGTGATAGCGGCGCGCAGTTATATTTCTCGGGAAATATGGACCTGAAGGGGCTTCAATTAGGCGACAATATGTATCTGCGGTATGGGAAGCAATTTTACCCATGGCGCTTCGGCAAAGCCGATTACGAGCAAGCATTGGCGGAAAATGAGGCAATGCTTCCCGAGGAAAAGAAGGAAACTGCATTACATAACGATGTGTTTGCGTCGTTGCTTTCTGTAATGCGTAAAAAAGGGAAAACCGCAGGGCATATGCCCTTGGTTAATTTACTTGCACTGGATATCAGAAAACATATAACGACAATTTAGGCGCTCGCTTACATTGCGTACAGGAGGTTGACATGGAAAATAAAGTAGAAGTGGTTATTAATGGTGAGGTTATCCCCATAAAGTCCAGCAATTCGGTGGAATACATTCAAAAATTGGCACACTACGCGGGGCAGCGTATCGAGGAATTGGCAAAACGGTACGAAACGATAATGATTAGCGAGCGCGCGCGTTCCTATCTTATTGCGTTGAATATTGCCGACGATTATTTGAAGGTTGAACCCGAGCTGAAAAAACTGCAAAACGAGCATAATAAGCTTACAAGAGAGCATTCGCAAATTTACGACGAAAACATAAAGCTTACCGAGCGTGTGCATAGCCTGGAGCGCGAACTCGCACAAGCCCGCGCCGAATTAGACGAAATGACCATTACCATGGCAGAGGAACAAAATAAAATTGTGCAATTACAGCTACCCTTCGGCGAAGCACGGAAGGCGATTGGTTGATGGAAACGCTAAGCAAGCTGCGCAATATAATGAAGGCGCAGGGCATAGATGCCTACATCGTAACGGGGGCAGACGCCCACGGCAGCGACTATGTCACCGATTATTGGAAAACCCGCGCGTGGCTTACGGGCTTTACGGGTTCTGCGGGTATGGTCGTTGTCACGCAGGATAAGGCAGGGCTTTGGACAGACGGGCGTTACTTCCTGCAAGCGGAAAAGGAATTAACGGGTACGGGCTTTACGCTGTATAAAATGGAAGAGCCAAACGTACCTACGTACCAGCAATTCCTTAAAGACGAAGTGCCCGCGGGCGGGCGCGTTGCCTTCGACGGGCGCACGCTGCCGTTGCAATCCTACGAAACGATTCGCAAGCAATTGAAGGAAAAAGACGCAGCATACGAATGCGCGTTAGACCTTGTGGGAAATATGTGGAGCGACCGCCCTGCAATGCCGCAACAGCCTGCCTTTGCCCATGAAATTAAATTCGCGGGGCTTTCTGCGGGGGAAAAACTCGCAAGCGTGCGTACGGAAATGAAGAAGAAGGAAATCGGCGGCTACCTCGTCACCGCATTGGATGATATCGCATGGCTGTTAAATATCCGCGGAAACGATGTGCCGTTTACCCCTGTGGTGTATGCCTACGCGTTTATTACACATGCACAAGCCCATGTGTTTGTTGACCCCGACAAGGTGCGCGGTATTCCGTTACCCGATTTTACGCTGCACCCCTATGAAGGGTTTATTAACTTCCTGCGCAATTTGCAGCCCAAAGATGTAAACGGCGGCAAATTATACATTAACGCGAACAAGGCGAATATGCTTATTAACGAAACACTGCCAAAGTCCATTCCCGTAAACCGCAACGTAAACGATGACATTCTGCCGTTAATGAAGGCGAAAAAAAGCGATGGGGAGCTTGCTAATATCCGCAATGCGTATAAAAAAGAAGGCGTGGTTTTGGTGCGCCTTTTAATGTGGCTGGAAGCACAGCTTGCCGCTGCGGGCGAATTAACTTTGCACGAAGGCGACATTACCTGCAAGCTGCGCGACTTGCGCAGCACAATGCCCGATTATATACAGGACAGCTTTTCCACCATTGCCGCCTACGGCGCAAACGCCGCCTCTGCCCACTATAGCCCCGGGGAGCAGGGGGCAAAAATTGAGCGCGACGGCCTCCTGTTAATTGACACGGGCGGCAATTATATGGACGGCACAACCGACACTACCCGCACCATTCCCGTAGGTGCGCTCACCGATGAAATGCGGCGCGATTATACACTGGTGCTGAAGGGGCATATCGCCCTTGCTGTGGCGCAGTTTCCCGAAGGTACAACGGGCAGTCAAATAGATGTGCTGGCGCGCCTACCCCTATGGCTGGACGGGAAAAACTTCCGCCATGGTACGGGGCATGGCATTGGTTATGCCCTGTGCGTACACGAAGGACCGCACAATATTGCACACCGTCACAACGCCGTAGCCCTAACAAAGGGAATGCTGGTAAGCAACGAGCCGGGTATGTACAAGGATAACCATTACGGCATTCGCACAGAGAATATCCTGTGTGTAAAGGAATTGGAAAAGACCGAATACGGGCAATTCTACGGCTTCGAGTCGCTTACCTTTTGCCCGATAAATATATGTGCGCTGGATAGGGCACTACTCACCGACACAGAGCGCACATACCTAAATGCATACCATAAAGCCACCTATAACGCACTTGCCCCCATGCTTACCCCCGAGGAACAAACGTGGTTAAAATCCGCCACGCAGGAGGTGTAACGATGCAAGCGATTCAAGGGATATATAACCACGGAAGATTAGAGCTTGATAAACACGCCGGAACAATTAATTAACGAGGTGAAAAATGCTTGAAATGGTACTGGAAACAAGAACCTTACCCGATACATTATAAGCCGTCCCAGGCAAAAGGAGCTTAACTATGCTAACCACTAACATGCACGAACTGATGCAGATTGTAAATGGTGAACATGCCGACCCGCATCACATTTTGGGAATGCACGACATGGTTGTGGGCAAGAAAACGCACACCACCATTCGTGTGTTTAACCCCGAGGCAAAGGGCGTTGCGGTCATTGGCAAGGACGGCAAGCACCACCCCATGGAGTTGGTGCATCGGTCCGGCTTTTTTACGGTGCAACTGCCCAAAACGCCGCATTATCACTATAAGCTGGCGTTTACGGGGCATAAGGGGCAAGTGTGGGAATCATGGGACGCCTACGCCTTTGCGCCGCAAATAGGCGAATTAGACACGCATCTCTTTGCGCAGGGTACGCACTATCAAATTTATGAAAAGCTGGGCGCGCACCCCTTAACCGTAGACGGCGTAGAAGGCGTACACTTCGCTTTATGGGCGCCTAATGCCAAGCGCATAAGTGTGGTGGGCGATTTTAACGGCTGGAACGGGCTTCGCCACCCCATGCGCTCCATGGGCGGCAGCGGTGTGTGGGAATTGTTTATTCCGGGGCTTGCGCAGTATGATAAGTATAAATATGAAATGAAGCTTCCTACGGGGGAGGTAACGCTTAAAACCGACCCGTATGCCAATTTTAATGAGCTGCGCCCCGGCACGGCTTCCATGGTGTACGACCTTGCGGGCTACAAATGGGGCGATGATAAGTGGATAAAAAATCGCATCGCGCAAAGCCCGCTGGACGGTCCTGTAAATATCTACGAGCTGCACCCGGGCAGCTGGCGGCGCGTGCATGAGGACGGCTACCGCTTCCAATCATGGCCCGAAATGGCAGACACGGTTATCTCCTATGTGAAAGAAATGGGCTACACGCATATTGAATTAATGGGCGTGATGGAATACCCCTTCGATGGTTCGTGGGGTTATCAGGTGACGGGTTATTACGCGCCTACCAGCCGCTACGGCAACCCCCACCAATTTATGGCGTTTGTGGACGCCTGCCACAGAGAAAATATTGGTGTAATTTTAGACTGGGTGCCTGCCCACTTTCCAAAAGACGCCCACGGGCTTGCGCTTTTTGACGGCACGCGCCTGTACGAACATGAAGACCCAAGGCAGGGGGAACATCCCGACTGGGGTACGCTCATTTTCAACTATGGGCGCAACGAAGTGAAGAATTTCCTTATTGCCAACGCGTTATTTTGGATAGAAAAATACCATATTGATGGTTTGCGTGTAGATGCGGTTGCCTCCATGCTGTACCTCGATTACGGGAAAAATTACGGGCAGTGGGTACCCAACCGCTACGGCGGGCGCGAAAATATCGACGCAGTGGAGTTTATGAAGCACATGAACTCGGTACTGCTTGGCGCGCACCCCCATGTAATGATGATAGCCGAGGAATCCACCGCGTGGACGGGGGTAACCCGCCCCGCCGCCGAGGACGGCTTAGGCTTCTCCCTTAAATGGAATATGGGCTGGATGAACGACTTCCTCACCTACATGACCAAGGACAGTGTGTACCGCAAGCACCACCACCATAACCTCACATTTGGTATGGTGTACGCGTATTCCGAAAAGTATATTCTCGTCCTTTCCCACGACGAGGTGGTGCATGGTAAGGGCTCGCTGGTAAATAAAATGCCGGGGGACCTTTGGCAAAAGATGGCGAACTTACGCGCCGCATACGGCTTTATGATGGGGCACCCCGGGAAAAAGCTGCTCTTCATGGGTGGGGAATTTGCGCAATTTGACGAGTGGAGCGAAAGCCGCGAGCTAAACTGGTTCTTGCTGAACGAGTACGAGCATCACCGCCAAATGCACCTGTATGTGAAGGATTTAAACCACCTGTACCTGCGCGAGAATATCTTGTGGGAGAATGATTTTGAAGGTACGGGCTTCCAGTGGATAAATTGCAACGACTATAGCCGTAGTACCGTTTCGTTTTACCGCACGGTGGGGCAGGAGTATCTCATATTCATATGTAATTTTACCCCCGTGCCGCATATGGACTACCGCGTGGGCCTGCCCGCGGCGGGGGAGTACGTAGAAATTCTTAATAGCGACGAGGAAAGATACGGCGGAAGCGGCATTATTAATACGGGAACGCTGGTTGCAGAAAAATCCGAATGCGACGGGCGCGAGTACAGCCTGCATGTAAAAATGCCGCCGCTGGGCTGCGTTGTGTTAAAGGGTGGGGTTTGACAAAAATATTCTTTGACAAAATCTTAGGAAATGTCAAAACCCGTGGTGTATACTACGCGCAAGTCAAGAGGCACATGACCGACTCCCGCACGTTTACCCCGCGGCTATTGCAAAGACCCGGCTCTGACGCAAAACGGACAACGTACTGACCCCCTCAAGACTTACCCTTAGGATAACTATGCATCAAGTTTGAAAAAACCAAGCGAGTGCCGCTATATTGAAAGCGCGCGGCGGTGCTTGTGGGGTTTGCAGCTTTCAAATGCGTTGCCGCTGGTTATCCGACATGGAAAGTGCATTGCCCTTCGTTGTTTACACGTTAATTTTAACTGTACAGGCGTGTAAGCAGCGGTAAAAATGACAATGTGCCTACTGTGTGCAACATCTGCAATAAAGATGAAAAAATACAAGCACGACCTTGTGTTACGATGCGAGGCGTGCTTTTTTTGTAAAAAATTATCTAAGCGGAGGAAAAACATGAAAATTTACGGTTACTGCCGTGTATCCACGGCAGAACAAAACACGGCGCGTCAATGGGACGCGATGCTTGCGCAGGGTATTACCCCCGCATTTGTTTATGTAGACAAGCAAACAGGAACAAACTTTGCCCGCGCACAGTGGCTTGCGTTGGTGCGGCAGCTGGAAGAGGGTGACTTGCTGTACATTCATTCCATAGACCGCCTTGGGCGCGATTATGAGGAAATACAAGAGGTATGGCGCACGCTAACCAAGGAGCGGGGTATAGACATTGCTGTAATTTCCATGCCCTTGCTGGACACGCGGCGCGAACGGGATTTAGTGGGTATGTTTTTATCCGATGTAGTACTGCAGGTCTTATCCTTTGTAGCGCAGAACGAACGGGAAAACATACACAGCCGCCAATCGGAGGGCATTACCGCCGCCAAGGTGCGGGGCGTAAAGTTTGGGCGCCCTATAAAAAAGCCCCCCGAAAACTTCGCAGAGGTTGTGTGCAAGTGGGAAGAAGGGGCGCTTACCTTTGAAGATGCACTGGCGCAAACGGGGCTAAAGCAAGCCACATTTTACAATAGGTTGCGGGAATTGCGCGCGGGTAGGGGGGATAAAAAGGAATAGCGTCAACTATAAAATGCCGACTGTTTAACAGTCGGCATTTTGCAAGTCTTCTTCACGGATAATGCTTAGTTATATTCCGGATATTAATATTTCAAGGTTTCGTGCGCCGTGCAATATCCTGTGTATTTCAATCAGGTTGTCGCCAATTATTTTGTAAAATATCATGTAATTGTGAATACCTGTCCATCTGTACTTTGGATTGGGCGGATATGACGGATAACGCATGGGCATTTCCTGCAATGATTGTATACGTTCATTTATGGCTTGCAGCATTTTATCGGTGAGCCGTGTATCCCTTGCATCAAGGTTCTTTTCAATTTCAAGTAAATTTCGTCTTGCACCGTGCATATATTTGATGTTATACATTTTACTTTCTCCGCCGCTCCCAAATTTCGCTCCATACCTCGTCATGGGTGTGCCATTCGGTATTAGGGTCTGCCGCTTCCTGCTCTGCTTTTTTCAACTCGTTAATAATATATTGGTGCTGTAGGTAGTCCTCATATTTTGCGTAATCATCCATACTAATTAAAACGGTGTCACCCCTACCGTGGCTGGTGATGATTACAGGGTTGCTTTTTTTTGCGATGTTCGCAATATCCCTGTAATGATTTCGTAAATCCTTTGAAGGTCTAACCTGAATATGTGGCATTCGCACTCTCTCCTTTCGATGTCCATATTATATCCTTATCTGACTACCATCTGCAACTGCTTAACCTTTGGAAAGTGGCAGGCAGGGCAAGAGACAACGTTATTTCCACCCTTTACGGCGCACATCTTACTTTTATAGGCTTTCCATCTTCATCTTTTAATGCGATTTTATATTTTCGTGCTATCTTTTTAATAGTTTTCATTTGCATAACTAACGGAAACCTCGCAAACTCTCCTGTGTTTTTATCTTTGCGTTGCATTAAACCATCGTCTGAAAAGCTCTCTTCGGCTTGAAATGCCGACTGTTTAACAGTCGGCATTTTACAAGTCTTCTTCACGGATAATGTCACGCTTCTACCAGATGAGGGTAGTTTGTTATTTTTCCGGAAGAAAAGTCAGCTTTTAAACTGTCCTTCCAATCATTAAACTCGTCCCCGGTCATAATATTTCGTCCTGTAGGTGGTGTACCACGATAAGACATATTATCTAATTGAAAACATGTGTTGCACCATACCTCAATAAAAGCAGGATTTTGAACAATTACATAATCCGTATCAATACTTCCGCAGCAAGGACAAACCCCTGCGTTGCCTGTTTCGTCAGCACTAATAAAGTTTTTCATCCATTTTGTCACTTTGCTCACCCTTTCACTTATAAATGCTTTACAGTTTCCCACCAGTCAACTTCTGCTTTGTCTGCCGCATCTTCAAACCATTGCCTGTTATTCTGTACGTATGCTTGCCCGTGTTCTTTATATTGACGTAAATGTAATTTTTCATGGTAAAGGGTTCTTGCCATATCTTCCTCACTTGTAAATGCTCTTGGTAGCAAATCTATTCGATTTTTTATATCGGCTCTGCCTGTAAACGGTGCGGAAATAGCCCCTTTGTCACGAACAATTTTTATTTTTATAGGCTTTCCATCTTCATCCTTTAATGCGATTTTATATTTCCGTGCTATCTTTTTAATAGTTTTCATTTGCATAACTAACGGAAACCTTGCAAACTCTCCTGTGTTTTTATCTTTGCGTTGCATTAAACCATTGTTATTACTGTCTTGAGTGGCAAATCGTCCACGGCTATCTCTATGGTATGTTCTACTCATTTTCTCCGCCTGTGCCTCTTTTATTTATACCAAAGCCCCACTCGCTTGAATGGGGCTTTAGTATAGCACAGAAGATTAACGTGTGCGAGAATCGTGTGTTTTTATATGTACTTGAAAATGGTTTATAGGAACTACAAAAAAGTGTACTTTTTTATAGCTCGTCCTTGTCGGGTGAAAATTTGCTTTTCCGACAAGGGCTTTTTTTGCAATAAATTTTAAAGCCCAGTAAAATAGCTAAAAATTAAGGTTGCAAAATTTTTTTAACTGTGTTATAAACTTCTGCGGACGAGCTATAAAAAAGTACACTTTTTTATAGCAAGGTGGTGAGTATGCACAGTGAAGCGATGTATTCCGTGTTAATGGCGGTATACGCAGGGGAAAGTCCGCAGTATTTGAAGCACAGCATGGATAGTATTTTTCAACAAACGGTACCGCCAAACGATTTTGTTTTGGTATGTGACGGTAACCTAACGGCAGGTCTGGATTGTGTAATAAACGATTTTCAAACAAAGTACCCATGTGTATTGAATGTATTACGCATGTCGGAAAACAAAGGATTGGCAGCCGCACTAAATTTTGGGCTGCAGCATTGTAAATACGAAATAGTTGCCCGTATGGACAGTGATGACATCGCATTCCCAAACCGTATAAAAAAGCAGTTGAATGCAATACATGATGTAGATGTTTTGGGCAGTGCTGTAATGGAGTTTCAATTGATACCCGGCGATACAAGTACATTACGCATTACGCCAAGCACGCAAGATGAGATTATTAAATTTGCACGTTGGAGAAACCCCTTTAACCACCCCGGTGTAATGTTTAGAAAAAGCATGATTTTTCAAGTTGGAGGGTACGAAAATTATTCACTGTGCGAGGACTACCATTTATGGGTAAAAATCCTCTTGGCGGGTGGGCGTGTCCGCAATATTTCCGACCCATTGGTATATATGCGTGTAGGTGGCGGGCTTTTTAAACGACGCGGAGGGGTAAAATATCTAAAATCAATGCTTAACTTCCGACGTTGGTTATGGAAGGTCGGTTTTATAAGCCGTGTTGATTTGTGCTTAGCTGTAATAAGTCATGCACTATTTTGCTTAATTCCAAATAAGGTTAGACAGTTTTTATACCGCAATTTTTTAAGAATGAAATACTAAAAACGAGGCTTATGGCGAATGAAACAAGAAATGATTGTGCTAACCCTTATCGTTCCCGCATACAACAGCGCCGCAACCTTGGAAAAATGCCTGCATTCCTTGTTTGATGAACAGGTGCAAGATGAAATTGAGGTAATTATCGTAAACGACGGTTCAACAGACAGTACAGCAGCAATAGCGCAGGCATTTGTAAATAAGCACCCAAATTGCCGTTTGATTAATAAAGAAAACGGGGGGCACGGCTCGGTTATTAATGTAGCAAGCAAGTTGGCAAGCGGGAAGTATATAAAGGTAATAGATTCTGATGATTGGGTGCAGACGCAGAACTTGCCAAGCTATGTAAAGGCGCTTGTAAATGCGCAGGCCGATGTAGTGCTTACGCACTTCCGCACCCACGACAGCCGCAGCGGTGTAACCCGCGAGTACAAGATGCAAAACGTTGACTTGAATAAAGAATACCTGTTTGAAGCCTTATGGAAGCAAAAGAGTAACAGTATAAAGCATGTATGTAACTTCCACGGTATAACGTACCAAAGGCAATTTTACAACGAATGCAACTTGCATTTAAGCGAAGGCATATCCTATGAGGACCAGGAATACGCAACATTGCCCTTTGCCAACATTAAAACGATACTGCCCCTTGATTTGTACCTATACGAATACAGCTTAGGTAGCGCAACGCAAAGCGTTTCGGAGGAAAATCAGGTAAAAAAGTTTCCCGATATGCTGCAAGTGTTTTGGCGGTTAATGAATGAACCGTTACATGAAAAAAATAAATCAATCAATGACTATATCAATTTTAAACAAGGTGAAAAATTATTAAGCTGCTACATTACAGGGCTAATTATAAACAAAAATAAAAAAGAAGGCAGGAAGCAAATAAATAATTTACGCACCAAGTTAAAAGTAATTAATAAAAAAACATATAACAATGCACAAAAAAAATATTGGATATGCTTAGTTGCATCTTATTTAGGTTTTAACGGCACTCATTTAAGAAGAATAAAAGAATCACCGTTATGCAAGCGCATGGCGGCATGGGTAAGAAAATAATGAAATAAAAAGGTAATGTGTAATGGTATGGAACATTCTACGCAAGCTGTATAAGCAGTTAAAACAAATACACCCATTATGTATAGCGGTGGTATATGTACTACAAATAATGATTTTTAATTATTGCCGCTACGCCAAAATAAAAAAACGCTACGGACCGGATTGCAAGGTATTCATTTTTACCGGACACGGCACAGGGGATTACTACATTGCCGGATTGCTGTTAAACCCATGGCTGCAAAAAAATAATGTTACAAACTATATATGTATTGTACCTGATGGTGCAGAAAAAAGAGTTGCACAATTATTTCCCTACGTATACGACCGTATGCATGTAATAACCTTTTACCCAAAGCTGACATACCCAAATGATAAGCTGCTGACCTTTAGCGGGCATACCGTACATGCGCATTGCTTTTGCCCCTTTGTATCCTCCGTAGGGTTAGTAAGGGTAAGCGCTGATGCATACTTAATGGGTTATAAAAATATTACCATGTTGGATTATTTTATCCGCAACGGGTTTAACCTGAGTGACCCCTACAAGCCCACGCAACCTGCATTTAAATATGACGAAAACGAAATTCCCATGCATAGCAACACAATTGTATTAGCACCCTATGCAAGGTTTATAGATTACCAACGATTAAATTCTTTTTGGTGTGACTTGGCACAAGCGTTAAAGCAAAAGGGGTATAACGTAGTAACAAACTGTGCAGGAAGCGAAAAACCCATTCAAGGTACTGCGGCAATATTTATCCCATATCGGGTGCTGGTACCTGTGTTAAATAAAGCGGCAGGGTTTATAGGTACGCGAAGCGGGCTGTGTGATATTGCTTCGTCTGCAACTTGTGTAAAGGTTGCTGTCCATGTGTATGAAACGGATAGCTGCCCGACGGGGCGCTCCCATTCATTTATTAATATGCAACGTATGTGGGGCACGCCTAATATGCACGATGTTGATATAAAAACAAGCGAGTATACGATAGAGGACATGCACCGCGTTTCTTCATTATTTCCTAAGGAGCAAGCCGAATGACAATGTACTTCGAAAGGCTTTTACATTCCGTTTCTTCTTCGATAAAAAGCATAGACGATGCGGTGTTTGAAAAATTGCTGTCATGCGTGGTGGAAACCGAGCAGCGCGGAAATAAGGTAGTTGTAACGGGCTTGGGTAAAAATGTACCCATTTGTGAAAAGTTTGTAGGCACTATGCTGTCGCTGGGGTTTAATGCCGGCTTTATGCATTCCAATACCGCCGTGCATGGGGATTTAGGTATGGTGCGCGACGGCGATGTGGTGATTATGCTTACCAAAAGCGGAAGCACGACCGAGTCGGTATACTTATATGATTTGATTGAAAACCGCAACATAACCACATGGTTACTTACCTTTAATGCCGATGCTTTGCTGGCGCAGCGCGTGCCCAATGTATTTTCCATGCAACTGGACCACGAAGGCGACCCATGGGACATAATGCCAAATAACTCCACTACCATTTACCTTATTGTGCTGCAAGCCATAGCCATATGTGCCGCCCAACGTATGGGCATTACGCTAACGCAATTTGCCGTTAATCACCCCGGTGGTGCAATAGGGGACAAGCTAAGGGATGCATAACACATACAAGCTATCGCCCTTGGGTAAAACGTGGATTTTTGACTTGGACGGCACAGCAGTAAAGCATAATGGGTATAAAATTGACGGGTATGACACGTTATTACCCAACGCAAAGGCGTTTTTTAACACCATACCCGATGATGACATGATTATATTTATCACCGCACGCACGCAAACATATAAGCAAGCAACAGAGCAGTTTTTAACACAAGCGGGCATTCGCTACAACGCGATTATATACGATGCACCCTTTGGCGAGCGGATATTAATAAATGACGCAAAGCCATCGGGCTTGCCTACCGCTATTGCGGTAAATACGCAACGAGATGTTTTTATGACGGAGGTATTTACCATTGACCCAACCCTTTAATTGTGAATATATCGTGGTACAAGCGGGCGGCAAAGGTACGCGCTTAAAGCATTTAACGGCAAATAAACCTAAAGCATTGGTGCCTGTTAATAACTTGCCCCTTATTTTCCACTTATTCAAGCAATTTCCTGATAAAAGGTTTGTAATTATTGGGGATTATAAATGCGATGTGTTGGCTAAGTATATAAATGCGTTTTCGAAGGTTATGCATATTATTGTGGATGCACAAGGCGCACAAGGTACATGCGGCGGTGTGCAGCAAGCCATGCATTATATCCCTAAAGGAAGCCCCTTTATGTTTATATGGTGTGACCTTGTATTGCCTAAATCCTTTTCATTACCTGTAAATAACGGCGATTATATTGGCATATCCAAAGATTTTTGCTGCCGCTGGCGGTATGAAAAGGGTGTTTTTGAAGAAGTGCCTTCTACAGCGCAGGGCGTAGCCGGGTTGTTTATATTTACCGACAAAGAAAAGCTCGCCCATGTACCTGCCGAAGGTGAGTTTGTGCGTTGGTTAGGCAGCACGGGTATAGCATTTGATGAATTACCCCTGCACGGCACACGGGAATTTGGTGTGCTGGAGGAATATGAAACCCAAAAGCAAATGCATGTACGCCCCTTTAACCGCATTACAGAATGTGACGGACAGTTAATAAAAGAAGGCATAGACGAACAAGGCCACCAACTGGCAATACGTGAAAAAGCATGGTATAAGCACGCGCAAAAGCTGGGTATTACCGCTATCCCCCATATATATAACTACGAACCCCTTACCATGGAAAAAATTGACGGGAAAAATATTTTTGAGTATGCCCTAACCCCCGCACAGCGCAGCGATATATTGGACAAGCTGATTAACGCCTTGTGCACCTTGCACCAAGCAGATACGGATAAGATTACTACCGACTATTTTAGTTTGCAAGACGCGTATATTACAAAAACCTTTGCAAGGTTAGACAGTATACGCAACTTAATCCCCTTTGCAAATGAACCCTACATTACCGTAAACGGGCGTAAATGCCGCAATATCTATTTTAACCGTGAAATATTGCAGCAAAAAATGACCCGATATATACCGCCTGCATTTTGCTTTATCCACGGCGATTGCACCTTCCATAACATGATGCTGCGTAACGGTGCAGAGCCTGTGCTGATTGACCCGCGAGGGTACTTTGGGCATACACGGTTATATGGTGACCCTAATTACGACTGGGCAAAGCTGTATTATTCGATAGCGGGTAATTATGATGCGTTTAACAGAAAGCAGTTTACGTTGACGATAAATGCCGACAATGTACAGCTTGATATCGCATCCAACGGCTGGGAGGACATGACCGACGAAATGTTTACGCGGTTGGGTGCAGGTGTATGTAAGGAGAGCATTAAGCTGATACACGCAATTATATGGCTATCGCTGACAACCTATGCTTGGGAAGATTACGATTCGGTTTGCGGGGCTTTTTATAATGGATTGCTTTATTTGGAAGAAGAAATATGGGGGTAAATACGTGGAAACTCAAGGGCAATTTCCTTTAACAAAAGAAGAAAAAAAGGCTGTAAAAAAGCATTTGAGAGATGTAAAAAAATTGCTGTTCCAAAATTTAGTAAGCGCATACCGCGGGTGGTGGTTATGGCATAAGCTAACAAAAAAATATAAAAAGCATGGAGGCAGCAACTGGGCGTACATTTTGCTTCCCGATACAAATGAGCGTGATAACTACTTGTCGCTGCTGTACTTGGAGCAAATGCTTTCACATCACAAGTTTAGCAAGGCTGTTATCCTTACCCATAACGCGCAGGTACATAAGCTGGCGCCCTTGTTTCCTGCTCAAATTGCCGAGGTTGTGGAATGCTCCCGCATTGAAGCGCTGCAGCTTATCCAATTTTATTGTTTATATAATTTCGATATACGCTTTTTTTGTGCCGCTTTGGACGAGCCATACGGACGTGACGCTTCAAAATTGATTGGGGTAAACGGGATATCCGCCGAGGAAATTTTCGCCATAGGTGTATACCGTATCTATCCTTACGCAAAAGAATTGCCCCCGGCATTGGATAATGCAGATGAAGCACTTGTTTCGTTTATTAAACGTGCGGCACAGGCTGCTGAAGAAGGCTATATCGAAGAAAGTGATGTTAATTAAATAATAAGGAGAAGACAATGAAAATCTTAGTTATTGCAAGTACCGATGCGGATAATTGGCACATCGTAAATATATGTAAGGAATTAGTGTCACGTGGGCATACCTTGGTGGTATACAATACACAATCTCATGCCGATATGTTTGTTGAACTGGGGCTAAAGGTCGAACCTATTTCACGTTTAACCAAAAGAATAGTAAAAACCTTTGATATTGCTTTATGTGGTGATATAGGCGGACGGGCATTGATGTTCCATGATATTTATATTTTTACATATGAAATATCCTTCATTTTCTTTATGCCGGATTTAGGAGATTTTGTTCTTCGTTTTTGGAACGGGAAAGATAAGCGATATGATTTAAACGCAGCACAAGTTGCTATTGGTAATCCTAAAAACGACAGCATATCTGATGAAGTAAAAAAAGAAACAAAAAAAATCCTTTATATTGACACGGGGCATATTCCCTTTGGTTATGAAGGAAAAAAAGATTTAGCCGATATGCTGTTACAAATTTGTAATGAAAACCCGGATTATGAGCTAACCGTTAAGCCTCGTTGGTTGCCTACACAACAGGCGCATTTGACACACGCAAACGAAATTCATATTTACGATGTTATATCTGAGCGCAGTAACTTTAATGTACCTGAAAATCTTGTTATGTTAAATATGCATCTGGATTTGCATGAACTTATATGCGCAAGCGACTGTGTTATTTCTCCACCCTCGGGTGCGGTTATTGATGTTTTGTCGCAGGGAAAGGGACTGTGTATTGTTGACGGATTTCCCATGGAGGATAAATTCGATATTCGAATTTCAATGTATGAAAGATTACGCGACTTTTTTATCGAATCGGGGTGCATTGTAAATATAAAAGATGTAGCGCTTAACATGCCAAAAGGCATAAAGTGCAATGAGAATTATATAAACAAAATACTCCCGCAGGTAAAAGGCGCGAGCGCAAGGGCTACCCAATTAATGGAGCATGTTTATACTAATTATTTAAAGCGCAAAAAATATCCGGCAGCCGGCTCATATGAATATAGTAATTATGAAACTCAATTAAAGCAGAGTGCGTTGTCGTATGATGAAATAAAGCAGCTACGGTTTGCAAATCACGTGAAAAAGCAAATGATAGCATCAGAAGATTTCGTTAATACATCGGTTGATTTTACGGAATTATATTTGTTTATTGATAAAAACTATAAAAACTATCCCTTTACTAAAGAAGGATATGACTCGTTTTATAAAGATAGTCTGCACCTTAAAAACAGAATATTGTACGAAAACAAATACTTGCTTGACGATGACCCCATCAATCAAAGTTTTTTAATGGACGCCATGTATGAAATTGGTTGCGACGATGAGATTATTAACATGCAGGATGATAAGGTGCTTGCTGCGGGACCCTACAACTACTATTTAGGAAGGATTATGCAAGAGCGTAGTGCAGTTGACGAATGCGTAAATAATTATGCGAAATTTATTTTAGATGCTAATACAAGAGGTTATGAAAAGTACAAAGCCAATGTTTTTGGCTATGGGATTGCTTGCCGCGAGCTTTGTAAATTGTACAACGGAGAAAATGTAGCGCCAATTCAAATGTTGGAGGTAATAGAGGCACTTTTTTCGCGAAACAGGCAAAACATAGTGCCGTATAGAATACTGCTTAATGCTTACAATTTATTGTCCCAACAGCTTGATGATAAAAAGGTAGACCTTACAACCAATCTTGAAAATTATCGTTTAAGAAATGAAGTTATAAATTTAAAAAAACGAATAAACAGTATAGATGAAAAAAGCAGATTTGGTATTACCCGTTATATAAAACCGGGGGTAGATTGTGTAAAAGAACACGGATTGGTTTATACAATAAAATATATATTAACCGATAAAATTAACATAAAAAAAAGGGCGGCTAAATTATTTATAGCCCCTTTGCAAATGCTGCGGCAATATCGGACGCGTGTTTTAGGCGGATATAGGACCTACAGTGCTTTAATGCATAAGTATGGGGTAAAAAGTAAGCATTATATGCCCGTATTCGGGCTGGGTGATATTTATATTTTTTCGTCCAAATTTAATGCATTTGCAAGTAGACTGCCCGGCGATGAAATTCCTGTGTATCTTGTCTATCAAAAAGCCGGAAGCGAAATAGCAAAGCTGTTTAAAATTAATAAAAATGAAACATTGAGTATAGACGAATACAGAAGCCTTTATTATTTATTAATGTTTGGAAACAATACAATCAGGCTCCATTCCCTGCATCTGCATGTATTAATCCGTCATACAGGTATTTTAAGCCGATTGTATGGCTATAAGGGTGCTGCGTTTTCAGAATATACGCAGAGTTTTGCATATAAAGGGATTTCGGATAAAGAAAAGCAGCCTCCTGTCTTTGATGATAATAACATAGAGGAGCTTTTTAATAAGCATAAGCTATCATTAAATAAAACAATTTTATTATCACCCCATGCAAAGTCTATACAACCCATACCCGATGCGTTTTGGGAGGGTCTTGCACAGGCGCTTACAGAAATGGGGTACGACGTATGCACTAACTGCGCTTATAACCAAAACGGTGAATTAGAAGAAGGTATTTACGGAACTAAGCCTATATTTATCCCCTTTAAAAATCTTGTACCGTTTTTAAACAAAACAGTTGGGATTATTGCACTGCGCAGTGGGTTTCAAGATGTTTCAGAGTCGGCAAATTGCTTAAACATTTCTCTACAGGTAAAAACAGGACGATTCCCTCACGCTTATGACAGTTTAAATGAAATATATTCCATGAAAAAAATGTATGGAAGAGAGGACATGCACGACTTGTTGTACACAAACAGAAATGGGTTTGCACTAATTAATCAAATTAAGTCCTTGGTAACTAATTATGAAAACAATCGGAGGAAAGTATGAAAACAGTCGCATGGGTGCCAATAAAGTTAAATAATGAGCGTTTGCCAAACAAAAATATATTACCGTTGGGGGATAAGCCTTTGTGCAGGCATATGCTTGAAACACTGCTGGATGTTAAACATATAGATGATATTTATGTGTTTTGCAGTGACGAAAAAATAACAGAATATTTACCAACGGGTGTAAAATTTTTAAGGCGTGACAAAGCATTGGACGAGCCCCATGTTGGGCATTACGAAATTGTAGAAAGTTTTATTTCGCTGGTTGATGCAGATGTTTACGTAAACGCACACGTAACCAATCCTTTTATTAAGGCTGCAACCATACAAGATGGGTTAAATCGTGTTCTTTCTAACGAATATGAGTCTGCTAATGCGGCGTTGCCATTGCGTAAGCATATTTGGTTTGGAAAAGAACCGTTAAATTTTACCCGCACATTTTTACCAAGAACGCAGGATTTATCATCGTTATATATGGATATGAATCTTTGTATATACAAACGCGATGTATACGCTAAGGGCAGGTCAAGGTACAGCATGGAGCCTTATTTTATGCTGCTTGATGAAATTGAATCGGTTGATATTGATTATCCGAACGATTATATACTGGCGCAAGCCATTTATACGCTTATCAATGAACAGAAGGGAGCAACTCCATGTTAGTAATTGCGGGAATGTGTGTGATAGAAAGTGAATATTTAGCTTTAACAATTGCAGAAAAGCTATGTAAGGTTGCCGAAAATACAAAGATTGATTTTGTATACAAAGCTTCTTTTGACAAGGCAAACAGAACGTCGATAGGCTCTTTTCGCGGACCGGGAATGGAAGAGGGGCTTCGTATATTAAACAAAATAAAAAATGATTTTAACGTAAGAGTGACAACCGACGTGCATGAAATGTATCAAGTCGAACCGGTTGCAGAAGTGGTTGATATAATTCAAATCCCGGCATTTTTATGTCGGCAAACAGAGCTGTTGGTTGCCGCCGCACAAACGGGAAAAACGGTAAACGTAAAAAAAATGCAGCTATTATCGGCACAGGATATGGTTAATGTTGTTGGGAAGCTGGAGGAAGTCGGAACAAAAAAAATAATGTTGACCGAGCGGGGAACATCATTTGGTTACAACCGCCTGGTTGTAGATTTTACAAACATTATTGACATGAAGTCATTCGGGTACCCTGTCATCTTTGACGCAACGCACAGTGTTCAACGCCCCGGTGGTAACGGCGGCAGCACAGGCGGAAACCGTGAGTATGTTCCGCCGCTTTCCTTAGCGGCGGCAGCGGTGGGTGCGGACGGCTTTTTCTTTGAAACCCATGTAAATCCCAATGAAGCGAAATCAGATGGACCTAACTCGTTGTTTATTAATGATGTAGAGCCGCTTATACGGGATATTTTGTTAATTAAAAAAACGTTGAAAAAGGGTGAAGAATAAGATGAAAGTGATGAAGAGAGAACGCGTTATTATTTTTGGCGCAGGTGCAACAGGTAAAGTTATATTTGATGATATCGGGGGGGGGGGGGGTCCTCGCATTTGCAGATAATGACGTGAACAAGCAAGGCAAACAAATGGAGGGCTTGCCTGTAATCAGCCCATGCGAGTTAAATAAATACGATTACGATGCCATTATTATTGCGTCGCACCCCGGGCTTGAACCTTTATACAATCAACTGATATCGCTGGGTGTAGATGAAAATAAAATTATTACTGATTATGTATATGTTTCGCAAAAAGCCAGGATTATTTTTTTTGAAAAATATGCACAGTTGCAAAGCAACATAAAAGGAAGCGTTGCCGAAGGGGGCGTTTTTCAAGGTGAATGTGCTAAAGAAATAAACAGAGTATTCCCAAATAAAAAAATATATTTGTTTGATACCTTTAGCGGATTTGATAAGCGAGATGTCGATGTTGACGAGCAACGTGGTTTGACGGCAAAGGGCATTAGCGGTTTTGGGCACCTTAATATTACTGACGAAAATCTGGTGTTAAGCAAGCTCCCGTTTCCAAAAATGTGTGAAATACGTAAAGGCTATTTTCCCGAAACGGCAGAGGGGATTAATGACACATTTTGCTTTGTCAACCTTGATTTTGATTTATATCAGCCTACAAAAGCAGCCCTTGAATTTTTTGTCCCTAAAATGGAAAAGGGCGGAGTAATTCTTATACACGATTATTTCCATAAGGGGAATTATGGGATAAAGGAAGCTATAGATGATTATATGAAAGAAAACGGCAGATTAAACCTATTCCCCATAGGGGACGGCATAAGTATTGGTATATTATTTTGAAGCGGGGCTTTTATGGATAAGATAAAGCTGATAATCCTTGATGTTGACGGGACGCTAACTGACGGTCGGATAGCATATGATAATAACGGTACAGAATTAAAGCCCTTTAACATTAAAGACGGTTTAATTCTTAGAGCATGCTCATTGTTAGGGATTAATGTGGTTTTTATGACGGGGCGAACTGCTGAATCGGTTGCAATAAGAGCAAATGAACTTGGCGCGGAAGCTTTACAAGGCATAGAAAAAAAAGAAATTGAGCTTGAAAAATTATTAGCAAAATATGATGTTGCGTTTGAACAATGCGCTTTTATCGGTGACGATTTAAATGATTACACTGCCATGCAATTATGTGCCTTTAAAGCCTGCCCCGCCGATGCCGTGCCGGAGATACGGGAAATATGTGATTTTGTTTCCTCCAAAAACGGCGGCTACGGCGCTGTAAGAGATATTTGTGAGCATCTGCTCCGCAAGCAAGGGCAATACGAAGATTTTTTAACATTGTTTGGTGTATGAAGCGCCTATGACTATCCCCCAACAAAAAATCACCGCCTACCGTAATTTTCTTGTTACCCAAAACAAGAGCAAAGGGCGGGTAGGGGAGTATATCCGTTATGTAAACCGTTTTGCGGCTTTTACGGCAAGCCGCCCATTGGATACGGCACTGACAGAAGAATACCGCCAACATATAGACACCTATTATTCCACATATAACAGTAAAAATAATTGTGTTTTTTATATAAATGCCTTCCTAAAATTTCTTAACAGAGAAGAACTGTTAATAGCCTATTTTCCGCCCAATCGGGCAGAAGTAAAAATAAAAACCGCCGCCCTAACCGATGAGGATATTAATAAGCTGCTTCATTATACAGATGTTTTGTGAAAGGGTGAATCACAACTATGCCCCACGCCGCTTGGTATAAAGGAAAGCACTTGAGCAGACTAATCGCCGATTATAAAAAAACCGCGCTGATTATTCGTTTAATTATCGCAACGGGTATACGCACAAGCGAGCTGCCAAAGGTAACGGTACAAGCGGTAAAGCAAGGGTATGTAGAGGTTGCATTTATAAATAGTATGCGCAGGGTTGCGCTGCCTAATGACATACGGGAGCAGCTTTTGCAATACGCATACACACAGCATATTACCGATGGCGCTGTATTTCTTACCTTGCAGGGGCACCCCTGCGGTAAAAACGCTATGTTTCGCGCTTTTGGCAGGTTGGCAACGGCGGTGGGTATTGCCCCCGAGCGCCTTACCGGCGAGGCACTGCGCAAATATTATAACGATAAACACATTAAAGAAAACAGCGTGCCCGCGGTGCAGGCATCTATGGGCTACAGCGGCGTTAATTATTATGTAGAATACGAACCGCAAGAAGATGAAGTATTAATGCAAAAGTTAAATGAGATGTTTGAATGAGGGGGTTTAAAGTTTAAATACATTCTTAATTGTAATGCTTGAATTTATTATTTGACCATCAGACATATCTTCGGAAAATAAGTAATTGCATCCGCTTTCCAGTGCAGATGCAATCATAAGCGAATCGTAATATGAATATTTATATTCATTGTGAATACGAAGTGCCAAAAATATATCATTTTCGTTGATATATAACAAATGACAAGCCGCAGCAATTTCACTAATCGCTTTTTTTATATCCGAAATGGCAAATCCGAGCTTGCGAATGCATACATTTGAAAATTCATTTAACACTTGTGTGCTTATAAAACAATTATTATTGCATATCACGTCTATAACCCTGTTAGCTTTTTCTTGCTCAGTATGGGAATAAAGGTATACAAGCAGGTTGGAATCTAAGAACACTTTATCGGCGGGCATTGGCTTCCTCCCTGTCAAACTCCCAACCCCTTGTATCAATTTTTAATGCGGTGAAGTGGTCACGGGTAAACTTTTTTTCCGCTTCCGCTTGTCGGGGGGGGGTGTTTATAACTTCAACCGCAACCGCAGTACCGCGCTTAAAAAAATTTATATAGGCTTCGGGTACGCGAATAATATTATCTTCTATTACAGAATTAAACAATATCGCATCTTGCATGGTATATACCTCCTCGAATTGGTGGAAATATCATAGCACAATATATGATTGAGGTAAAATATGCACCTTTCCCCGGGTTGTTTAACTAAATATGAAGACGTTTGCCGTGCAAACGGACAAAGCGAGGATACGATAAGGGTTAAAATCCGTAATCTTCAAATTTTTGCAAATTTTTGTGCCAAGCAGGAATTAACCCATGGGCTGATACATAATTGGCGGGCATACATAGCCGAAAAATATGCAACACCCCATTCGCGCAATAATATGATTTGTAAAACAAATGTGTTTCTCGACTTTCTTGGGCTGGCAGAATTACGTATCGCTTACTTTCAAGTTGACCGTCGCAAGCTGTATTTGAAAGCACGAAGCGCAATAACCATTGATGAATTTAAAGCCATGCTGGAATATACCGAAAAAACAGATGCAAAAGCCAATCTTTTGCTGCGTGTGCTGGCAACCACGGGTATACGCTCGGGGGAAATTCATCACATAACGGTAGAGGCTGTAGCCGTGGGCAGCGCATCCTTTATACATCACAAAAAACCACGCAAGGTGCTGTTGCCTTTGGGCTTATGTAAAATGCTGAGCAATTATGCACAGGACCAAGGAATAACCGCAGGTCCTGTATTTATATCACGCCGCGGCAACCCAATTCACCAGCGCGGCATTGGGGTTTACTTAAAAAATATCGCAGAAAATGTGGGCATTGAAAGGGATAAAATTAACCCCACTGCATTTCGTATATTATTTGCCAACGTATATTACCAAAAGTACGGAGATTTATCAGGTCTTACAGATTTGCTTGGGGTTACAAAGCTGGATATGACGGTGTTATACGTGCAAGAGTAGGGCATCCATTACAGCCGCAATGCCGTCCGTTTGTTGGGCTTGTGCCATGCTTTTAATGTAGTCGTTTTTACGGCAATACAGGGCATCAATTTCCGCCGTTAGTGTTGCGGGGTTCATATCCTCTTCCTGTAACACAGCGGAATAGCCTTGTTTTTGAAAGGATTGTGCATTCAAAATTTGGTCGCCCCTACTGGCGTTCTTCGAAAGCGGAACAAGCAGGTGGGGCTTTTTCATTGCAAGCAGTTCAAAAATTGTGCCTGCCCCCGCGCGGGAAAGGACAATATCCGCCGCGGCGTACAGGTTGGCTAAGCCGTCGGAAATATATTCAAACTGGGCGTAGGTATTGGGCGCGTTCCCGTTTGGCAGCGGGTTTAATAAATTCCCCTTCCCGCAGAGGTGGATTATACGAAACTTTTTTGTTAGCGCGGGCAGGGCTTCGCGTACTGCGTTATTTATCGCCGCTGCGCCTTGGCTGCCCCCTGTGACAAGGAGAATGGGCTTGCCGTTATTTTCGAAGCCGCACATTTTTAACCCCGCCGTTGGGCTGCCCTTCAGCAATTCCTCCCGTATGGGAATGCCCGTGAGTATCGCCTTTTTTGTGGAAATGTTTTTCAACGTTTCGGGGAAGGCAACGCAAATTTTCTTTGCAAAGGGCGCGGCTAAGCGGTTGGCAAGCCCCGAGGTAAAATCGGATTCGTGTATAATTGTGGGAATGCGCAAAAGCCGCGCCGCCATAACTACGGGCACGGCAACAAAGCCGCCTTTAGAGAATACAAGGGCGGGCTTAACGCGGCGCAGTACGCGCAGGGCATCGGAAAGTCCCTTCACCACGCGGAACATGTCGGTGATATTTTTTACGTCCAAATAACGGCGCAGCTTACCCGACGCGATGGGGTGGTATGTAAGTCCCGCTTTTTCCGCCAGCCCGCGCTCTATGCCGTTGTGGCTGCCGATGTATTGAATTTCGAACTCTGCCTTACGTAATGCGGGCAGTAATGCAAGGTGCGGCGTAACATGCCCTGCTGTGCCGCCGCCTGTTAAAATTATTTTTTTCATGTATTAACCTCGTTTTGTTATTATTCTGTTATAATCATTATACCTATAAATTGAAAAAATGTACCACAACGGAGTGAATTTGATGAAAATTGCGTACATTAGTGCAAATCTGCCCCATTACGACAAGGGGATGAACAAGCTGCTTGCCCATACGAAAAGCGTTTTTACGGAGCTGGGGGTGGAAACATCGGAGTTAAACCTTGGGCTAATACACCCGCCCTACTTCGATGGTATGAAAAATGCGCACCTTGACAGTAACCTTGCCCCCGTGCGCGAGGCAGAGGGGATTATCTTCTTTTGTGCCGCGCCGTTTTTTGCGCCCTCGGCGATTATGCAAACCTTCTTGGAATATTTAGCCCTGCCCGAATACTCGGCGCTTTTACAAGGCAAATGCTGCGCGCTTATTGTGGCAAGCGACACAGGGGGCGAACGCGCGGCGCTGCAATCCCTTTCCCGCATGGTGCAGCATATGGGCGGCTACGATGTAGTACACATTGGTTTGCAAGCCATTCACCTGGCGGCATTTGATACAGACGAAAATTTACGCGATATCATAGACAAGGATTTAGAGGATTTTTACCGTGCCGTGCGCCAAGGGCGTGCGCGTATTATTCCGCAGGATTATGCGGCAGGGGCAATCCCCGCGGGTGTACCCGTTTCCGCAAACGGGAGCGCTCCCGCACCAGAGAAAAAGACCGAATCCAAGGCAAGCAAACGGCTGGATGCCTTTACAGAGCAGCAGGAACGTGAAATTGAAGAGCTTTCCCGCCTTTTTGCGGAAAAATATACCGAACCCGATGGCGAAGACAATCCCATGGATAATGACCCCGTACCCGCCTTTGCACCTTTAACCGCCGCCGCGCCTACCCGCCGCAAAACCGCCCGCCAGCTAACACAAAGCTTGCCCCATTATTTCCAGCCCCAGCTTTCCGCCGCTACACAGGCGGTGATTCAAATAACTATCACGGGGGATGAAAATTTTGAAGGCTATCTCACCATTCAAAGCAAGGAATGTACCTATACCGACGGCATAGCCGATACGCCCGATGTAACCGTAATTGCCGAGGCGTCCCTATGGCTCGATGTCCTGAATAATAAACTCACCGCGCAAAAAGCCTTTATGATAGGCGGGCTAAAGGTGCGCGGCGCACTTGCGCTGTTTACCAAGTTTGATACGCTGTTTAAGCTAGGGTAGGTAGAAGAAGATACCCGATGTACTGCTTAGTAAATTTGCTGCGGTGTAGTTGATATCTATGTTTTCAAACAATTCGGGATATAGCAGCGAAGCAATGAGGATTTTTGCGGCAAGCTGTGCCTCTTCGCTGTCCAGCATTTGCTCAGATAAAATTAACACGCGGTTGTCATGCACGGCAGTAAGGGCGCTCCAGTCGGGGCGCTCTTTTATTTCCCGCGTTATTGCTGCGGCAAAATGCGTGTGAGAAATGCCGCTGCCCAGCACGGCTGCGTCCGCAAATTTGACAATTACGTCGGGGCTTCGGCGTACCACCCAGTCGGCGGTGACGGTCAAATTTTCGGCGGAAAGGCGGGTGCTGACATTAAGCCCGCCGGCGTAAATAATAAGCTGATACATTTGCGAGCCGCGCGCAACGGTGGTGAGGGGGCTTGTTGTTTCTACATACACGGTTTTTAATTGACAGGGGAAAATCGTATTAACCCCTTGCCGTAATACCGTAGAATAGGCGGCGATTAACCCAACAATGCCGTAATCCCCGCCTAATACCACTTCGCTTTCCGTGATAGCGGGCTGCGGCGCGGTAATGGTGTGGTCGGCTTCTTGGTAGGGGGGGGCTTCGTAGCCTATTGCGTAATCGTCGTTTTCTATGGGTAATGCTGCGTAGCTGCGGGCGTCTTGGGTTTCAACTTCGATGGGGAGTGGGGCAAACTCGTCAGGGGTTGCTTCTATATATGGTTCGGGGGTATATTCGGGAGTGTATTCGGCGGAGGTGTATTCGTCGTTTTCTTCAAGGGAAATACGGTAACGGCAACCGCTTAACGCAAGCAGAATGAATAGAAATATTGCGAGTTTTTTCATGCAAGCCACCCCATTATAAGAAATAGTTAAATTTTATTTGCAATTTTTTATACAAGCCGGCATTTTTCCAAACATGGGCTTGTGTTTGTGTTAAAAATGCTTTCATGTGCAAGCGGTCGGTATTGCTCGGCATTGTTAGGCTGTATACGGCTTGCTGCCAAATGGTAACCATTTGCGCGTATTCGCTTGCGTATTTGGGTGAAACAAAACTGCTTAAAGGCACCGCATAGGCGGAAAAAAGGACATTTTTATGCTGTAAGCCCATGACCCCAAGCCATTTATGCAAATGCAGAAACATATTGTTAATGGCTATATTTGGGGCGTCTGTATCAAACCGTGTGCGTTGTTTTTTTGCCTTGTAATAGGGCAAAGCAAAGTAAAAAAACATGGCGGCCAACGCAACAAAAACAACAAAAAGTATGGCAGGTAAAAACGAATCGGGCGGGGTAAAAAAGCCAACCTCTGCGCCGTGGGCAGCATCTTCATAAATTACGTTGTAGGCAATGCGCGGGCTTTCGTGAAGGGCTTCGTCCTGTACGGCGGTTACGGCTAAGGCGCGATGCTCGGGCTCTTGCTGTATTTGGGTAAAGGGTGCAACGGAGAAGGGGTTTATCCGTGTATCAAATCGGTCGCGCAGGGCCTCCGAAAATGCGTGAAGCTGCAGGTTTTGTTGGGGGTAAACGGCAAAAATGACCGCTGTAATTATCATCACTAGTGTGCAAAGCGCCATATTTCCGCGTCTGTTTGCCAACACAAGCGCAAGGGCGCAAAACAAAATAATATTCCAAACCGCGGAGGGGAATACCCCAAAATATACTTGCACTGCTACAGCCGCAAGCATGATAAGCAACGCAACAATTTTATGCCGTGTATACGCCGCCCACAGGCTTATGCCCAATAAAATGAGCGAAATAATCACCAATGCTAATGCAGTATTCCCCGCTCGATAAGCCTCGGGCAGTGTAACGGGGAACATAATATACCTAAAAAGCTGGCGCGCTTCGCTAATGGTAAAAAGGCGGTTGGCAATTAATAAAAATCCGTCGCCCAAGCCCGCAAGATTTACCGCACTCGAAAAAAGCGATAAAAAAATTTCGCCTGTCCATTCAAGCATACTCAGCAGTGCGCCAAGCAAGCCCGTAAATAATGCAATTGCCTGTAAGCTTTTTTTCATCATCGCGGTACCGCCGTAATGTGTATAACGTGTGCATACTGTGCGCAAATCTCTTCATATGCCGGCGCGGCATAGGTTGGTTCAATTGTGTTGGATAATAGCTGTGTGAATGCCGTGTCCAGCCCTTCGGTGTCGCAAATTTCATGGCTTTCATAGGTTGTTGCGTTTAGCCGACCCAGGGTTTGCGGTATGCCCTCCATAAGCAGTGCGTGGGCGATGCTGTAGGCTTTTTCCGCCATATTGTGTACTTCGTTGGGGTTAGGCAAAGTCTGCCCTTGGGGCGAAGTTGCTTCTACCAGCACAAGTACATTTTGTAATTCGGGCATATCGGCTTCGCGTACAAGTAATGTATTTGTTTTGCTCGATAGCTTCCAGTGAATGCTTTTTAGCGGGTCGCCCGCCATATATTCCCGTATTGCAAAGGCTTCGCCGGGGTCTTTGTTTGCGTCCATTTCTATGGAAACGGGGTGCCGCTTTGGTAAAATGAGCGTGCGTTTGCTTACAGGGGGCGGCATTTTCCACGCGCTAAGGCAAAAAATGTCCGTCATTTTGGGCTGCGGTAAAGTAAATACGTGTATTCCGCAGTGCGCGGGGGTAAATTCGTTGATATTTTCCCATCGTTCGCCTGTAAATATATTTTCGCACAGCACGTGGTACTGTATATGCCCCAAAAGCCCCAAGGTACGCGATGTTGCTATGTATACGCGCACCGCTTCGCCGCAGGTGCGCTTTTCGGGGGCATGAAGCGTTATTTTTACATAACGCGCAAGTATCCCCGCAATGCAAATAAAAATGAAGGGAATAATAAGGCTTGCATAAAAAATAACCCGCGTGCCCGCATCGTTGCCAAAAATATATAAGACCGCCGTTGCCGACAGCCAAATTGTATAGGCAACGCGATTTTTTATCATGTTAAACCATCGGGAACGGCGACTTCGCTTAACAGCGTTTGCAATATTTGCGCATTGCTCAGCTTTTCCATGCGTGCCTTTGCGCCGGGAAGCAAGCGGTGGGCGCAGGTGTCTTTATATATTGCCTGCACGTCCTCGGGGATAACATAGCCCCTGTTTTGCATGTATGCCCATGCCTTCGCCATTTTGTTCACAAAAAGTGAACCGCGCGGGCTAATGCCAAGCTCCAATAGTGCGTGATTGCGCGAATGTTGCGCAAGGCGGGCAATATAGTCGATAATGCGGTCGTGTACGGTAATGCTTTGCACGTCGTTTTGCATACGTACTACGTCTTCTACAGTGCAAATTTGCGTTATGTTGTCTATGGGATTTTCCCTTTGCCGCCCGCGGATAACCTCCATTTCGCTTTCACGGTTGGGGTAGCCGATGCTCAGCTTTACCAGAAAACGGTCAAGCTGGGCGTAGGGCAATAGCTGTGTGCCTGCCGTCCCCACGTTGTTTTGCGTGGCAAAAACGATAAAGGGGTTACGCAGCGAATGCGATTCGCCGTCTACGGTGACTTGTTTTTCCTCCATGGCTTCCAATAACGCGGACTGCGTTTTGCTGGAGGTGCGGTTAATTTCGTCCGCAAGTAACAAATGTACGCCCGTCACAATGCCTGCTTTGTAAGTAAATGAATCCGCCGCTTTGTTGTACATGGAAAAACCTACAATGTCCGAAGGCAATACGTCGGGCGTACATTGAATACGCCCGAACGTAAGCCCAAGCGAACGGCTAAGCGCCAACGCAAGGGTGGTTTTGCCGATACCCGGCACATCGTCCAATAAAATATGCCCGTTTGCCAAAATAGCGGTAAGGATTTTTTCAATTACGTGCCGTTTGCCGACAATAACCTTTTCAACCTCCGCGATAATGCGTGTAATGTCCATTATGCACCAAATATCTCGGTAATAAATGCGGGAGAAACATAGGTGCGCCCGTCGCGCACGGTTTTTTCACGCACGTCTATGGTAAGGGTGCGCCCGTCGGCGGTAACAATTACGGCGGCTGCCGTTTCTGCGTCCCATTGCACCTGTGCGCCCAGGGCTTCTGCCGTTGCGCGCAGGGGTACAAAGGGCTGTGTTACCGTAATGCGCCCTTGCAGTGCTGCCTGTGCCGTACCAATCGTCTGTTGGGGAAGGGTTGCGATATACCCCATTACGGCGTGGTCAACTACCCGCGCGGTGGTAATTGTGCTCCAATTTTCCGCGTCGCTCGGGCGTGCGTTAAGCACATAACTTGCGTCCATTCCGTTGAAATTGGCGTTGCTGGTAATAACGGCGTACAGCGCATTTGCATCAAAGGGGCGTCCGTTGACGGAGGTAATGGTTACGCGTTCCACACTGTTTGCCCTGTGCCAAATACGGTCGCGGTAGGCTTCCCCCGCGTTAAAGGGGCGATTTACATCTATCGTATACTCAATGCCCGAAACATGCATAAACGAAGCGGATAACGCATGGGTTTGTGCAGAATGGGGTACCCCCTGTGCGCTGGCCTCCAGTTGCTCCAGCAATTCCGCACCCGTAAGGTACACAATGGCAACTGTGTTGGGGAAGGGGAGAATGCGCCGCAAATCCTGCAAAATAACTTCCCCCGGGTGCAGGAAATCGCGTAGGTTGCCCGCGTTCCAAATAGCGACAACATTTTCATTGCTTACATGAATGCGGTCGTTGCCGTTGGCAACGTCGTCTTCGTCGAAGAAGGCGTTAATCTCGCCCGATACGGCAAACCGGCGCAGCGCGTCCGCCCAAAAATTGCCCAGGTTGGTTTCACCGCTTCTGTTGCCCGCGATAGAACCATCCAGCGTTACCGTAGAGGTAAATACCCGCGGGAACGCCGCCGCTACTTCGGCTGTAAATTCGTCAATGATATATTGAAGCGCAGCATCGGGGGTAAAATCCCCAAGGTTTATTGCGCGTGTTTCGTATGCCAGCGTAGCGTTGTTAATCACAATTACGCCCGCCGTAACGCCGCCGGGTATGGCAGAAGCTGCGGTATTAACCATTACTGCGCCCGCCGTTGCATGTACATTTGCATTGGAAAGCCCGATGATAATATCCGCACTTGCCAATGCCTGTGTCTGTGCCTGCGCCGCCGCCGTTGGGTTGGTAAATTGCATCCCCGTAAGGTTGGACTCCAGAATGACATTGGGCGTTTCTACACAGGTTAGCCCAAAAAAGCCAACGGTTACGCCGCTGTCCGTTGTAATGCTCGTATTCGCCGTAAAGCTGTGAAAAAATTCATTCACGCCGTTAATATTGGCGGAAATAGCGCGAAGGGCGGGGTGTGCCTCAAGCAATTCCCCAAGGGGACCAAAGTCTATGACGTCGCCGTGCATTTCTGCCATGCGTGCCGCGCCGATTGTCCCTGTGCCAAAGGCGAAGTCGTATGTGCCTAAGGCAAGCACATCGTACCCTGCGGCTAGCATAAGGGTAATCATGGTGCTTCCGCTATTAAAGGCGGTGTAGCGCGTGCCGTGTAGGAAATTGCCCGTGTCTACTAAAATTACGTTTGCGCCAAGGGCTTCAAAATGCGCCCGCGCCGTTACGATTTGGGGCAAAATGCTTACATTGCCGCGGATATTACCCGTGTGTAAAATAACGGTTTTGCCTTCATAGGTGCTGGACGCGGTTACCCGTATCGGCAGTAGCGCCCCTGCCAAGCACACCGCAAGTAAAACGCAAATCCACTTTCTTAATTGCTTTGCCATTCCTGCATTCCTTCTTTCTTCGTAGTTTTATACCGAGCGGGAATTAGCCCGCCTCGTTCCAATGTAATAATAATCGTGGGGATAAAAATAAGCTGAAGCACAATCCCCGCCAGCGACGTAGTAAAATACCCCGCAACCCAAACCCCAACGGCAAATGTACCGCCGCCAAATAAAAGCACCGCCTGCGCAAAACCCGCCGCAACCCGCCCAAGCACCATGGCAGTAATTAAGCTTATATACAAATCTGCAATTAATCGGCGTGTACGAATATAACGCATTGCAAACCCTGCCGCCGCCCCGTAAACGCTAAGCTCTACCATCATGCGGTACAGCGTAACCCCGGGCGCGGGCATACTTGTGGTCATACTGCTGAGCAACGGCGTAACCAGCCCCGCAAAAAAACCGTAAAAAGGCCCAACCACCAGCCCCGCAACCAGCACAGGAATATGCATAGGCAACAACACCCGCCCCGCAAACCCCGCAGGCACAATATGAAAAACCATAGGCAACACAATGCCCACAGAAATAAGCATAGCGGTAAGTACCATTCGTTTAATGCGTGACATGTAACCCCCAAAATCGCATAAAAACAACAAAAAAATACCACAAAAAGATTTGCGCACCCGCAAATACCTTCATGGCATTGTCGTGCCGCTTCCTGCGGCAATTGGTGGTAGTCTAGCCTGCTATGCGGGAATTGTCAACTAAATGCCGTGCCCTCTCCACCGCATCTGCGATATATTCCTGCACCGAAGCGGGCGTAACCCCCGCCACACTTACGCTGCACTTATCAATGGGTATCAAAATTTTATGTGCGCGGCTGCGCGAAACGGCATTCGCCATTGCGGGGCTAACCTCGCCAAACATCGAATTGGCAAAGGCAATGCCCACAACGCCGATAATGCAGTCCGCATTCCCCGCGTTAAACACCACGGCATTCTCCCCCGTTGCGCAAAAATCCGCCCCGCCCTTTAGCATCGCCGTGGTAGCAATGGCGTTTGTACCTACGGCAATAATTTCTGTGTTTTGCAAGGTAGCTTTGATTTTTTCAATAATTGCCTTGCCAATGCCGCCGCCCATGCCGTCTATTACTAGGATTTTTATCATGCTTATTCCTCGTTCGTGTTTTTTTTGTTATATTACCATAAAAACTAAGGAGCAAACCAAGTGAAGCAATTAATAATCGCCGCCGATATGGAGGGCGCATCGGGTATTTTTGAAGAAAACCGTTCATGGAATTGGAACGGCCAAGACGAATGGCGGGAACACGGACGCGCCTGTATCACATCGGATGTACTTGCGGTGGTTAATGCCGCAGCAGACTTTGGTATAGACGATATTCTGCTCTACGACGGGCATTTTGCGGGGAACCCCGAATTTAACGTTATTTTAGAAAAATTGCCGCCCATTGTGCGCGTCTTTGACGTGCCGAACAGATGCTTCGACTGGCGGCGTATTCGCGGGCAAGCCGAGCAAAAGCCCTTCGGGATTATCACCGTCGGGCAGCACGCCCGTTTTGGAGAAGAAAATGCCTATTTTGACCACACCATACAATCCCCGCCCATCAAGAATCTATTTTGGAACGGCAAGCACATAGCAGAAATTGGCTCAGCCGTGCTTAGCTTCCATAACGTGCCGTACCTCGCCAATATCGGTTGCGCGGCGTCCATGGGTGAAGCATTGGAGCTGTCCGACAAAATTATCCCCATTCCGGTAAAGGATATGGCAAAAGGCTGGACGCCCTCCCCCCGGGAAACCTATCCCCTTATTTACAACGGCGTAACGAAAGCCCTGCAAAATGCCGAAAACGCAACCAACATCGCCGTTGATGACGGCACGCACCATTTTTCCATGGAATTATGCGATGGATATGTATTTGATACCACCGCTAATATAAGCTGGAAAGGCACCGTCGCCAAAACCAAGGCTGAATGGGAAGCCCCCTCCGTTGAAATTGGGCTGGAGCTATTTAATTATGTACGGGGATTGCTTCAAGAAGAATAATCCCCCATTTATACATCGTCTGCTTCAATTACACAGCCATCATTAAATATTCCCAGCCATCCGCTTGTGAAGCGTTGCTAAATCCTAGCTTTTCCATCGCCTTTGAAGCATCGCTTCCCTGCGATTGTGTAAGTATATCATGCGTCGGATGTATTTCTTTTCCTGTATTGCTGTATTGAAAAATTGCAAATAAAAAACCCTGTAGTTAATTCTTATTAACCACAGGGTATTCAGTTTGAAGACAAACCCCGTCCATTTGCCCGGATGGACGGGGTTTTTGGTATAATAAAGAAACAAACCAAAGCCCAAGGCGGAGAGCGAATGCTAACAAAAAACCAAAGCAACAACCGAATGCA
>Ga0209755_10000766_pt1 | contig 55806 bp, 43 predicted proteins | sample TergutCo191P1_FD_187301 | JGI IMG/M metagenome (GOLD analysis project Ga0209755, IMG submission 187301) | Cornitermes sp. P1 segment gut microbial communities from Petit-Saut dam, French Guiana - Co191P1 (SPAdes) (version 2) | ecosystem: Host-associated > Arthropoda: Insects > Digestive system...
ACGGTCTTCGCGCCGGCGGATTCCGGCGCGACGCAGAGGATCCTTGTCCCGCGCTTCACCGCGATAGGCGCCGTGAGCGTCGGCGGCGTTCCGCAGGCCTCCGGCGTCTCCGGGCGCGTTTTCGCGGGGCCCGTGGAATACCTTGTGGCCTCCGCGAACGGGCTTCACGAAAGGGCGTACGTCGTGACCGTGAGGGAAACTCCCCTGCCGAGAATTTTTGTCAGCGAAAGCGCAACAGGGCACAACGACGGGACGAGCTGGCAAAACGCGTTCCGCTGCCTGCGCGAGGCCAGCGAGGCGGCGCGGATTTTCGGCGCGGACATGCCGACGGAGATCTGGATAGCGCGCGGAACCTACGCCCCCGGCGCTGGCGGCGACGAGAGCGCGCATTTCCTGATAACGCCGAACGTCGCGTTCATAGGCGGGTTCGCCGGCTGGGAGTCGTCGAGGGATCAAATAATCCCCGGCGCGGGCAGGACGATCGTTTCCGGCGACCTGGGCGGCGGGCGGAGATCGCGGAACCTGTTCGGCGCCTTCGACGGCGGCGGCGGGGCGCTGGAGATCGGCGGGGACGTTTCCTTCGAGGGGATTGAGTTCGCGGGCGCCGTCGCGGCGATAAGCGCGCGGCTGGCAAGCGGCGGCGAGCTGCGCGTCGCCCGCGCGGTTTTTTCCGACATGGGCGGCTGCGCCGTGGCGGTTTCAGGCGCCGCCCGCGCCGAGCTGCGGGACGTGGAGCTGCGCGGCGTGGGGGGGGACGGCGTTCGCCTTTACGGGGCGCAGGGAGAGGTCAGCGCGATCGGCTTTGACGCGCGCGGCGTTTCGGGGACGGCGCTTTGCGTGAGCGGCGCCGCGGGCCTTGTGGAAATCCGCGAGGCGCGCCTGCGCGAAATAGGCGGCGACGGCGTCCGCGTCCGCGGCGGCTCAGGCGCGCGCCTGCTTTGCGAAGTGGACGCCGGCGAAATAGGCGGGGACGGCGCGTCGATCCGCGCCTACGGCGGCGCGGGCGTTGACGTCCTGGGCGCGCGGATGAGCGGCGTTTCCGGAGCCGCGCTTTGCGTGGGCGGCGCCCCCGGGAGCGTGGAAATCCGCGGGGCGCATTTGCGCGAGATAGGCGCCGACGGCGTCCGCGTTTGCGGCGCAAGCGTCTCCGCGCAGCTTTTCGAGATCGACGGCGAGGGCATAGGCGAAAGCGGCGCGGTGGTAAACGCCGCGAGCGGCGCCGCAGTCGTCATAAGCGGCGCGCGCCTGCGCGATATCCGCGGGGTCAATGAAGCGAGGCGTTGGGCCTGGTTCTATTATATTTTTGCCGGCGGGCAGTTCAGGGCAGCCATTTCCGTGACCGGCAGCGCGGGAAACGTCGAAATCTCCGACATCGAAATACTGCGCGCGGCGGGCAGCGCCGTCAATATTTCCAACGGGACGGATGAAGAGTCGGCGCTTTGGAATAGCCGCGTTTATTTTAACCCACCCAGCGCAAGCGGCAACGTGCGGCTTGTCGGCGTTCGCGCGGACGGCGTCGGCGACAACGGCGTGCTTGTCGTAGCCGGCGGCGCTTCCGACATCTTCGCTTACGACGTGAGGCTCAGCAACCTTGACGGGCACGACGGTTTTACTTCCATTCGAGGCACAGGCCTCAATTATGCGTTTTACGTGCGCGGCGGAAACGCCGTCTACGTCAGGGAAGCGCACGTGGACAACGCGCCCTACTCATGGGGCATTCGCGTTGGCTGCCCCTTACGCATGGGAAGCGGCCCGGCGGCGATCTCGGTTTATAGCAGCAGCGTCAGAAACATCGGGGAAAGTGGCATCAGTCTATGGCAGCGCGATCCAGGCGATGTCACGGTTGACGGCGTTGTCATCGAAAACGTCGGCAGCGGCTCGGGCATCTCGGCTTCCGACGTCCGCGGCGACGCGATTGTCACGAACGTGGAATTGAGGAACGTTTCCGGCGGCGGCATCATCGCTAGTGGCAACGGCGGAAACAGGACGATTGAGCGCATCACCGCGGAGAACGTCCGCGGCGGCTGGCTTTTTGACATTGACACAGGCAACCGCGGGAGCGTGTCGATAAGCGCAGATCCAAGCGCGCCCTTTGTAGGAACCGGCGGGATACTCGTCAGGGCGGGCCGGTGGGCTGACGGGCAGGACAACGGGCGGGTAGACATAACCGGCGTGACGCTGCTGAACAGCCGCGTACGGCCGCGGTCAACGGCCTGCACCGCAAGAAGCATAATATGGTTTCTTGGCGGCAGCACGATCGACATTACCAATGCAGCGGACGTAAACATCTCCAACGTGACGGTGGACCGCGTCTACGCAAGAGGCCCCGTTGAAAGTTCCTCGGGCTACTTCGAGTACGGCGAGCCTGTACGGGTGCATGCCGAGGAGGGAGACCTCTTTGGCAAGGGAATTTACATAAGCTCCCACGGCAACGTCTCGATTTCCAACACCGCCGTAAGGAACGTCCGCGTCCCCGATGGCCAAATTCGCTGGATGCAACTCGGGGGAGGCATGGGGACATTTCCGCTCGTCAGCCCCGGCGTCGCGATTTGGGTTAGCCGGGGAAACGCCGCCTTCGCGAACGTCACCGTGGAAAACGCGACGGGCAGCAGCGCCGTGAACTTCCACCCCGCAAACGCCGCCGGCACCGCCGCCGGCATCACCTTCACCGGCCAGCGCGCCAGGGAGGACTTCACACGGATGGACACGCGGTAGTGACGCGCGCCTGAGCGCCGCGCCGCCTCGGCTCCCTCGCGGGCCGCGGCGGCGCCGCCTCCCGGCGCTTCGCCCCCGCCCGCTCCGCGCCTTCGCCGCGCCGCTTGCGCATTGACTTTTCTCGCCCCTGCGCCATATTTAAGCCATTGGCATGCCTGAGCTTGAATTTGAGTGGGACACCGAAAAAGAGCGGGAAAACATCCGGGATCACGGCGTGGACTTCAGTACCGCCGAGCAGGTGTTTTTTGATCCGCTTCGCATGGAGCGCCGCGGCGACGATTCCGGCGGCGACGAAGACCGCTGGCAAACAATGGGCTTTTTCAATGTCGCGCTGTTTGCGGCTTGCACGGAGCGGGGGAACGCCATTCGCATAATCTCCGCTCGAGCGGCGGAACCTTTTGAACGGAGGATATACCATGGCAATAGTGAGACGCGCGGTTGGCAGAGAGCTGGACCCTAAAAGGCTTGCGGAAATGAAGGCGCAGGTGGAGGCGGCCGCCAAGCGCCCCTACACCTACGATCCCGACTGCCCGCTTCTCACCGAGAAGCAACTCGCCGAATTCCGCCCGGTCAACTTCGCCACGATGGAGGAGCGGGCTGCCTTCATGAGGGAACGGGCGCCGGAGACCGCCGCGAAAAAAGCCCCCCGCGAAGCGGCGCTGGCACTGTCGGGCTAAATCGCGCCGCGGCGGCTAGCGGAAAGCGCCGGCTGCACTGTGCGTTCAGGCAACCGCGACCGAGAAGCCGCCCGCGCTATTGACCTTTTCGCCGTTACGTGCAAGCATTTCGGCTGTATGAACCCGCTTCCAGGCAAGCTTCGCCACGCCGCGCCACGCCACGCCTGCGCCGCAGCCACGCACACAGCGCCGATCGCGGCAAGAGCCCCTGCCTCAGCCACGACGCCTGCGCTGGTCACGGCAGAGGCCGCGCCACGCCACGCCTGCGCCGCAGCCACGCACACGGCGCCGATCGCGGCAAAAACCACTGCCACGCCGCCTGCGCTGGCCAAGGCAGAAACCGCGCCCGCAGCGCCGCGCATGGCAACGGCGCGGCACTGCGCGCGGGCGGCTGCACTGCTTGCGGCGGCGGCGCTTGCCTTGGCGGCGGGCTGCTCGGCGGGGGGGGACGGGGTTGCGGCGCTTTGGACGGACAGGCCGGAGGTCGCGTTTTACGCCAAGTACTTCAACGCCGTGCAGGACCGGCACAGGGTCGAGGTCTTTCACCACGAATTTCCGGCGCTAATGCTGGAGCGGCTCGCCGAGGGCGGCGAGGGGGCGGCGCCGGACATAGTTGTCGCGAGCTGGCTGGCAGGCTCCTCGGCGCAGGCCTTTTTCAGGCCGCTGGACGGGCTTTTGAGCGGCGAGGGCCGAATCGAGGGCTTTTACGAGAGCCTGCTTGAAAAGGGGCGCTCGGGCGGAAGGCAGCGCCTGCTGCCGGTGTCGTTCAACGCGCCGCTCGCGGCCTTTTCCCGCGCCGGCGCCGCGGGCAGCCCGGGGCCGCCGGCGCTTTCCGGCCCCCTAGTCGTGAGCCTTGAGGAAATGCGCGAGCTGGGCGGGAATTTCAACGCAAGATCCGCGGGGGCGCTGGTCAGGGTGGGCTTTTCGCCGACCTGGGGCGGCGACTTCCCGCTCGTCGCGGCGGCGCTGCTCGGCACCTCGTTCGGGGAGGGCAGCCCGCTGGACTGGGACGCCGAGGCGCTGGATCGCGCCTCGGCCTTTCTGCGCGGCTGGGTCGCCGAGACCAACTCCGGCGCGCAGGCCGTCGACAGCTTCGACTTCAGGTTCTTCAACATCCCGCCGGCCGGCATGCTTGAGTCCGGCCGCATACTCTTTGCCCACATGAGCAGCGCCGAGTTCTTCACCCTGCCTGAGGATCGCAGGGCGGCGCTGGGCTTTCGCTGGCTTGCCGAGGGGGACGCGATTCCCCTGCGCGGCGGCGCCGCCTTTCTGGGCCTGACCCAGGCGCGCGGCGCTTTCGGCAGGGGGGGCGCCCAAGGGCGCGCCGCCGCCGCGTCGGCAGAGGCCTTCGCCCGCTGGCTTTTCAGCGCGGACACCCAGCGCAGGCTCCTTGAGCGGAGCCACAAGTTCAGGCAAATGGAAGCATCGTTCGGAATAGCCGGCGGCTTCTCGGCGCTGCGCCCGGTCACCGAGCAGGTTTTCCCGCAGTTCTACCCAGACCTGCTCGGCCTCATCCCCCCGGAGGACTTTCTCGCTCCGGCGAGGGCGCTGCCGCCCGACTGGCCGGCGATTAGGGAGCGCGCGGCGCTGCCCTACCTGCACGAGCGCGCCAGGCAGCAGCCCGGCGAGGAAATCGCCCCCCTGGAAGCCCGCGCCGCCGAGTGGGCCAGGCTGAACAGGCTTTAGCCCCGGCAGGGGAGGCGCGGCACTGCAAGGCGCAGCCTGCCTGAGGGAAGCGCCGCTTTGCAAGGCGCGGACTGCCTGAGGGAAGCGCCGCTTGGCAAGGCGCGACCCGCGCTGCCGGGAGGCGCTAAAGGTAAAAGTCGCGCCCGCCGCCGGAGCGGATTTTCTCGACGCAGGCGGCGGCGCGCTCGCGGGCGGCCTCGTCGGCGACGCCGGGAAGCTCGCGGGCGATCAGCGCGAAGGCCTTTTCGCGGAAGGCCTCGCCGCCGTAGTCCATCGCGTACTCGCAGAGGGTCATCAGCGCGTTGGGGAGGCACACCTCGCCAATCCGGCCGGACTTCGCGAGGGACATGAAGCGGTCGCCGGTCCTGCCGCTGCGGTAGCAGGCCGTGCAGAAGCTGGGAACGTAGCCGTCGTCGACAAGCTCCTCGATTACCGAAAGCGCCCCGCGATCGTCATTGACAAGAAACTGCGGGCGCGCCTCCTCGCCGCGAAGGCGCCTGGAATAGCCGCCGACCTCGGCGCTGGAGCCGGCGCTGAGCTGCGAGACGCCGATCCGCAGCAGCCGGCGGCGCATATCGCGGCTTTCGCGCGTCGAGAGGATTATGCCGGCGTGGGGCGCCGCGACGCGGATGACCGCGACGATTTTCTCGAATTCCGCGTCGCCAACCGGGCGGGAAAAGCCGGCGGCGGCGCCGGCCGCGGGGCGAAGGCGCGGGACGGACACCGTGTGGAAGCCGGCGCCGCACTCCCTCTCCAGATGCTCGTTGTGGAGCAAAAGGCCCAGGACGTCGAAATGCGGATCGGCGAGCCCGAAAAGGACGCCGCCGCCGACGTCGTCGATGCCCGCGGCCTGCGCCCGGTCGAGAGCGCCGAGGTGCCAGCCGAAGTCGCTTTTAGGCCCTGAGGGATGCGCCAGGCGGTAGGTCGGCTCGTGGTAGGTTTCCTGGAACAAAATGTACGTGCCGATGCCCGCGGCCTTCAGCAGGCGGTAGTTTTCCTCGGTGGTCGCCGCGATGTTTGCGTTCACCCGGCGGATCTCGCCGTTTTCGTGCTTCATCCCGTATATGGCCCTGATGCAGGCCACGACATACTCGATGGGGCACTCCCCGTCGTGCTCGCCGGCCTCCAGCGCCAGACGCTTGTGGCCCATTTTCTCGAGCGCCCTGACTTCCTCCCGCACCTCGTCCAGGCTCAGCCTGCGGCGCTCGAAGCCATTCCCGCGGCTGAAGCCGCAGTAGGCGCAGCCGTTCACGCAGTGGTCGCTGACGTACAGCGGCGCGAACATCACGACGCGGCTGCCGTAGACGCGGCGCTTTATATCGCCGGCCAGGGAAAAAAGGCGGCGCAGGTGCTCCGGGTCGCCGCTTGCCAGAAGCGCCGCGGCCTCGCGGTGGCCGAGCCCCTCCAGGCGCCCGGCCTTTTCCAGCGCCCGCCCGGCGCCGGCGCCCCCGTCCCGCCTCGCCCCTTCCAGCAGGCCCTCGATGTATTCGCGGTCGATAAAGTTTTTGCTCATCCTCCCGCAATTATAGCAGGGCGGCGGAGCTTTGTCTTTGGGGCCGCTTTTGCGCCGCCTTTGCCCGGCGCGGCATCCGGACAAGCGGCAGAGGCAGCCGCCGCCCGGCAAAGGCGGCGCAAGAGCGCGCAAGAGCGGCGCAAAGGCGCTACGGCGCCCAGAAATTGCCGGAGACGGCGAGCAGCGCCAGCAGCCTGATGTAGTCGCCGTAGGTGTCGCCCAGGTAGGCGCCCAGGCCCTGAAAGGCCCACTCGCTTGCGGGCCGGTACGACCAGAAGGCGTCGACCCACTGCTGATCCGCGCCGACCGCCGCCGCGGCCACGGCGAAGGTCGGGGCAAACATGTTGGGATCCTCCCAGGCAAAGGGCGTGCCGTCCATGTACATGGGGCCAAGCCTGCTAAGGCCAGCGGCGCCGGCGAAGGCCCTGGCAAAGTCGTCCAGCGGGCGCAGCACGTAGCCGTACAGGATATCGGCGCCCGGCGCGGCGGCGCCGAACTGGATGAGCGCGGCGCCGAGGCGCCAGGGGACGCGGACGGCGTTGTAGGCGAACGCGCTGTCGTCGGTCTCAATTATGTTCCCCGCGGGAACCTCCCAGCCGGCGGCGCCGCGCGCCGCAAAGTCGGGGAGAAAGCCGTTCGCGTTGCCCAGCGCGTTTTGCGCCGAGCGGATTTCCGCAATGAGGCCAAGCGACGCGTCGATCACCGCCTGCCAGTCATGCGCCGGGTCGGCGTCCCTGAACGCCTTGAGATGGCCAATCATTAGGTCGGAAGTGCGCACCGTTCCCCTGTGAACCGGGCTGCCAAAGGCCTTCACCCAGTCGCCCAAAAGCGGGACGCGGTAGTCCTCGTGCACGCAGAAGCGCCAGAGGTCGGCGAGCATGGCCCGCGCAATGCCGATGTAGTCGTGCCTCCCGCCGCTCCCCCACTGCCTGTCGGCCAGGAGCAGCGCGTAGATAATGTCCATGTTGCCGCCGGTGGAGCTGTTCCCGTGAACGGCGTCGCGGGCGAACGGCGCCGATCTCACGCCGCCCGACATCCTGTAGCCGCCGCTGGAAACGCCCTCCAGCGCAATGTCCCTGTAGCCCAGCAGGCGCAGCGCAAACAGGCTGGACTGGCTGCTGGGGAACTCAAGCACCGCGCGCAGCATGGCGTCGAAGTAGTCGCGAAGGCCAGCGCTGCCGAAAATCCAGTCCTCGGGGGAAAGGCCCAGCCTTTCCTCGCTGCCCGCCATGTAGGCCATCATCATCATGCCGTAGCCCTGCGACTCGGAGGTGGCGATGTGCGACACGTCAACAAGGCCGTAGGCCACCTCCCCCGCCTGAAAGTGGCGCAGCACCATGCGAAAGCCGTCCCTGGTCTGGGGGCCGCCCGAGTCCACGATCAGGTCGCTGAGCAGTATGCGTCTGAACAGATCGATGATGGCGCCGTCCATCTGCGCCTGCGTCGCGGCCGTCGGCGCCATCAGGGCGCCCGCCGGCCCGGCAGGATCGCGGTGCGGAAACGGCAGCCTGGGCAGCCCGGCATCGCCGGGGCCCGCGGCTTGCGTGGCGCAGCCCGCAGCAAAAAGGCCCGCCGCCGAAAAGGCCAGGGCCGAAAAAAGCGCTGCAATTCCTTTCATTAGTCACTCCAAAATATCAGCATCGCCGGCCGAAGCGGCTGCGCCTGTTGCGGCTGGCAGCGAATTCGTCGGCATGCCAGTATACCAAAAAAGCATGGGGGATCAAGGCGCCGCGGGGCAAATTCAGGCGAAATTGCCGGAACTTTCCGCGAAACCCGGCGATTTCGGCTCAGCCGGCCCCGGGAAGCGGCGGCTGCCGGCGCAGGGATCAGCCAAGGGGCTTTGAGGGGAAGCGCCGCTGCAGGCGGGAACAGGCGGCGGCGCTCAGGCGAGGGGCCTTTGCGGGAAGCGCCGCAGGCGAAGCTCAGGCGGCGGGCCTTTGCGGGAAGCGCCGCAGGCGGAGCTCAGGCGGGGGGATCGGCAAAAGGGCTTTTGGGGGAAGCGCAGGGGAGCGCGTCGGAACCTGCGCAGCGTCAGCGCAGGACGACCCTTCCGCGCTGGCCGGTAAGCTCAAGGTAGGCCATTTCCGCAAGGCCGAACCCGGCGCTCTCGGCAATGACCCTGGCGCGCTTGTCGAAGAGCATGTCCTCGTACATTTCGCCGGCGAAGCTCTGCTCGATGAGGCCCGACCTTTGGATGGTGCCGCGCATGCTGCTTATCAGGGTTTTGACGAGGAAGGTCTCAAGCTCGAGGCACTGCCGGAACAGCTCGCTGTCCCTGTCGATCCTCACCCCGGGCAGGGAAGCCAGGGGCGAGGCGCGGGACAGCTCCGGCGCGGCAGCCCTTGGCTCCGAAGCCGCCCGATCTGATGCCGGCGGCGCCTCCGCGGGGGCGCCTCTGGCGGCGGCGCTCCTCAGCGCCTCCTCGAAGGACTGGAGATCCGCGGCGCCCCTCTCCCGCGCAGCCATATTGCCGCCGAGAAGGCCCGGGGCTCCAAGGCCAGGCGCGCCCAAATGCGCCGCGCGCCCCCCCATGCCCGGCGCCCCAAGCTGCGAGGCGCCCAAACTCCTCAAATCCATGCCGCTGCCCCCTATGCCGCCGGCGCCTTGCGCCTAAAACCCCGCCGCGCCAAAGCCGCCGGCGCCCCGCGCCGAAAAGCCAGGCGCCAATGCGCTAGCGCCGCAGCGCCGTCGCCGTGCCCAGCATGCTGTCGCTGGTCTGGATTGTCCTCGAGTTGAACTCGTAGGCGCGCTGCGCCACGATCAGGTTCACCATTTCCTGCACAACGGCAACGTTGGACATTTCCAGAAACCGGTTCTGAATCGTGCCCATGCCGTCAAAGCCCGGAATGCCGGGAATCGGATCGCCTGAGGCCGCCGAAACCCTGAAGAGGTTGTCCCCCACCGCCATAAGGCCGACGGGGTTGGGGAAGCGGTACAGCTCAAGCCGGCCGACCTCAAGCGCCTCGCTCGGGTCGATGTCCGGGACGATCACCGTCACCCGGCCGTCGCGCGATACGCTGATAGTCTCCGGCAGGAAGCCCTCCGGCATGATGATGTCCGGCAGCAGCCAGAAGCCGTTGCTCGTCACCATGCGGCCGTCGGAGTCGACCTTGAAAGTCCCGTTGCGCGTGTAGGCCCACGAGCCGTCGAACATCTGCACGCGGAAAAAGCCCTCGCCCGCGATCGCCATGTCCGTCGGGACGTCCGTCTGCTGCAGCGAGCCCTGCGAGAAAACCCGCTGCGTCGCCGCCACCCGAACGCCGTGGCCCATCTGCACGCCCACGGGAACCACCGTGTTTTCCGTCGCGGGAGTGCCGGCCACCCTGAGGGTCTGGTAAATCAGGTCCTCAAACTCAACCCGCTGCTTCTTGAAGCCGTGCGTGTTCACGTTTGCCAGGTTGTTGGAAATGACGTCGACCTGCGCCTGCTGGCCAATCATGCCGGACGCGCCGGTCCATAAGCTCCTTACCATGCTCCGCTCCCTAGTTCATCCGCGCCACTTGGTTTATCAGCGTGCCAAGGGTCTGCTCGTGGGCCTGAATCACCCTTTGGTTCGCCTCGTACGCGCGGTTAATTTCAATCATTTTCACCATCTCGGCCACGGGGTCAACGTTCGCCATCTCGACAAAGCTCTGAATCACCGTGGGGCGCATGCCCGCCTCAAGATCGAAGGCTGGGCCGGAGGTCTCGCTCTCGCGCCACATGCTGGAGCCCTGCTTCTCAAGGTACCGGTCAAGCTCGAAGCCGACGACCCTGATGGTGTCAAGCAGGACGGTCTGCTCCCACATGTTGCCCTCGCGGCTGACAAGCGCGTCAGGGTCGTCGCTTATCGCGGCGTTGACCCAGATGCGCCCCTCCTGGTCGACCCTGAAGTTGTTCGCCTTAATGCTGATGTGGCCGCCCTCGCCCAGAACCGGGAAGCCCTCCTTGGTCACCAGAAGCCCCTCCCTGCCAAGCTGGAAGGAGCCGTTGCGCGTGTAGCGCTGGCCCCAAGGCGTCTCAACCACGAAAAAGCCGCGGCCGTCCAGCGCAAAGTCAAAGTCGCTGAACGTCTCCCTCAGCGGACCCTGGTCAAAGTTTGTGAAAAGCTCGTTCAGCTCGACGCCCGTGCCAAGCCTCCCCACCACCGGCGCCGAGTCCGACGAGCCGAACGGGTTGAGGCGCACGCCGTCGTCCTCCATCCGCCTGATGAGCATTTCCGGAAAGGCCCTGAAGGCGGCCACCTCGCGCTTAAAGCCGCTGGTGTTGACGTTTGCCAGGTTGTTGGCCACCGCGTCGAGGCGCCACTGCTGCGCCCTCATCCCGCTTGCCGCCGCGTACCACCCTCTTATCAAATCGAGACCCCCAAAAAGCAACTCGGCGCAGGCTTCGCGCCTAACTTAGTATCGGCGCCCCGGCCGCGGAGGTTTAGGGAATCGCGCCTGGCTAGCGGAAGTACAGCTTCCTGTACACCTCGGTTGCGGACGTGACGCCGCGGCCGTAGTTTCTCGTCTCGGGGAAGGGCACGGTTTCCAGGAAAAGATCGATGGGCAGGTCGAAGCCCAGGATGCGGCGGCCCTCGCCGAGCCAGCTTCGCACGCGGCCGGTGCCGCCGTTGTAGGCCAGCAGCGCCAGCATGGGGTCGCCCAGCCTTTGCTCCAGGATGCCCAGGTAGACCGTGCCTATGTGGATGTTCACCGCGGGGTCGTTCAGGTTCAGGTTTGTCCCGCCGACGCCGCCTGACGCCATGCGGAAGTCCGGGCCTCCCTGCCGGCGGATGCGCGCGGCGGTTTCCTCGGCGGTGGCGGGCATTAGCTGCGTAAGGCCCACGGCGCCGGCGTGGGAGACGATCGACGGCATGAAGGCGCTTTCCGCGCGGATCAGCGCCAGCATCAGCGCAGGCTCAAGCCCGACCTGCTTCGCGTACCTTTCGATCAGGCCCCAGAACGGGCGCGGGTACCACAGCTCCCAGTCGCGCCTTGTCATTTGCGAAAAGTGAAACGTCTCGCGCCGGGTGTAGCGGGTGATCAGCGTGATGGAGGCCAGGTAGTTGCCAGCCGCGGCCAGCGCCTCGGCGATCGGGCGCAGCTCGGCCAGCGAAAGCCCGCCTTCCATGGCCCTTATGTGCTGAATCGCGAACTCCGCGGCGCTGTTCTCGAAAAAGCCCAGGAGAAACTGCGCCGCGCTGGAAAGCCCCCCGCCCTCCGGGGCGCCGCCTTCTATGGCGCCGCCTGCTCCCCTTGCGCCTCTTCTCGCGCCGGCCCTTCCCTCCGCCTCGGGCAGCGCAAGGAACTCCTCGCCCAGGAACATGGCGCTCATGAGCCGGTAGTAGAGGGAGCGGCCGCTTGACTCGAAGGCGATCCGCATGAGAGGCCCGACGGGATCCTCGGCCGGCAGGCGCAGCGCCTCGGCGGCGGCGGCCGGCTCGATGAAGCCCTCCTGTATCGCCCGCGCGATTATCCACGCGAACTTGGCGGTTATCCCGCTTTGGCGCTCCCTGACGATCTCGAAGACGCGCATCATCGAGCCCCACTGCCAGTCCAGGATGAGCTGGCGGCTCAGCCTGTCCATCACGTCGAAGAAGCTGAGGTCGTTGCTCCAGCTCGAAACGTGCCTTTCCAAGTGGCCGATTTTCGCCTCGGGGCCTTGGTCGACGGCGGCGCGCAGGATGTACCAAATGGCGGCGTCGGACTGGAGGGGCGAGACCTCCTTCGCGAAGGGCAGCGCCCGCTCAAAGAGGGCTATGCTTTCAAGGCCCCGCTGCCGCGCTATCCGCCCGGCGAAAAACAGGAGCTGGAAGCGGATAAGGCTTTCCGAGCCGGCGGCGGCGGCGGCGCCGAGCTCGCTGCCCTGCCAGGCCCCCTCGCCGGCGGCGGCGATCGCTTCCCACTCGAGGAACAGGTCGATTCCCTCCCTGCCGCTCCCGCCGAACTGAAAGGCGCGGCCCAGGTCGCTGAGCAGGTCCGGGTGGCGGAAAAACAGGCAGGGGGACTCCGCCATGGCCCGGCGGAAAAAGGCCAGCGCGTCGCGCCAGCGCGATCGGGCGGCGGCGGCGCGGCCGTCAAGCGCGGCGCTCTCGGCGGCGGAAAAGGCCAGCCCTGGGGGAAGCTCCCCCTCGCGGGCCCGCTCCAGGCGCCATTCCCTCATGGCGTGCAGTACGGCGGCGCTTGTCGAGCGGCTGAGCAGCAGCGCCAGCGCCTCCTCCCCGCCCGCGGCGGACTCGGCGCCGTCCAGAACCCTGAAGGCGCCGGCCCACGAGCCGGACGCCGCGGCGCCGATCCGATCCCACTCGGCGGCGGAAAGCTCAAGGCCGGCGGTCAGGCGCTGGCCCAGAAGCTCGGCCGCGGCCGCGGCGGCTATGTGGGGGTTGGGGCTGGAAAGCGCCCTTTTGAAAAGCGCAACTGCCTCGGTTTCCGCCCCGCGCTGCCTTTTCAAAAGGCCCTCGTAAAAGTCGGCGCCGGAGGGAGGCTTGGCTGCCGTCGCGCAGGAGGCTATGGCAGGCAGGAGGCACAAAACGGCCAGCGCAATCGCTGGGGCCGGCGCGGCGCTTGCGCCGCAGGGAAAAGCGGTTCGTTCTTGCACGGCAGGTCCTTTGCTTGGCATTATGCGGCGCCTCTAGTTCAGGGGGGGAATCCTGACGTTGAAGCCGGCTAGGATTAGGTTCGGGTTCCTGATGCTGTTGTGCCTCGCGATTCTGGGATACAGCAGCGGGTCGCGGTAAAACGCCGCCGAAATGTCCCAAAGCGTGTCGCCCCAGCGTATCTGGTACACAACCCCGTTCGGGGGGATGACCGCCGGAACCCTGTGCGCAAGCACCGGCGCCGGAGGGCGGCTGCCCCGCGCGGCCGGCCGCGGGGGGGGAGGCGGCGCCGCAGGCGCCTGAATGACCGGCGGGCTTATCGCCACCGGCGGCGGCGGCGGGCTGGCCGGCATCGCCACCGTCTCCGGCTGCGCCGCAGGGCTTTCAGGCGCCGCCTGCTCAGCCTCGCCTGCCGGGATCTGCGCCGCGCCTGGATCGCCGGCCAGCGCCGGCGCGCCTGCCGGAGGCCGCGCCGCCGCAGGATCGCCGGCCAATGCCGGAGGCGCAGCCTCTGGCGGCGCAGATGCGGGCGGCGGCGGCTCGGGAGGGGGGGGCAGGGCTGCGGGCGGCGGCGCGGCGGCCTCGGCGGCGGGCCTTCCCTCGGCGGGCCGGAGCATTTCCCTGCCGCCAAGCATGAACAGCCACAGCGCCGCAATTCCGAGCAGAGCCAGCAGAATGGCGGCTATCAATATGCCCCACGGGAACTTCCGCTTTTTAGAGCCTTCCCCGCGCCGCATGCGCGCCGGCCGCGCTCCCTCAACGTCAAAGTCGGGAAAGTCGTCCGGCGAGGTCAGCGCGTCCATGGTTCGCAGCGAAACGCTCAGAACGTGGTGGTCGCTGTCCGGGCTGGCCTCCATGTCGAAGGCCTCGGCGGTGATGTTTCCCTCGCCGTCGATGGAAATGTCCATCTCGATGGACGGCTCTTCCTTTGGGCGCGGCCGTATGTCCTCTATCACCAGGCTGCCGATGTACTGGGCGTCCAGCATGGACTTTGATATGCTTCTGAAAAGGTCCACCTGCACGCTGCCCTGCCTGTCGTGGGCCGTCGTCAGGACAAGCCGCTTCTTGGCGGGCCGGCTTTCCTCCAGGATGGGAAAAAAATTGCCATTGGCTATCTTGATGCCTATCGTTCCGGCCATGGTCAAGCTCCTTGGGCCAGCCTCAAAACTCAGAGGTCGCGACAAAGCCCCCCTCTACTATCCCAGTATAGGCGCATCTTCCCCGTTGTCAAGCCGCGGCGCCGCTGCATGGAGCTGCGCCGCTGCTTGCTGCGCCGGCTGCCTCTCCCGCAACGGTTTTGCCGACGGCGCGCCTATTGATATATTCGGGCCTTCCGTGGTATACTTGCCCAATGAGAAAATGGGGGTTGCGATGACCGTAGCGGAAGCAGTTTCATTACTCGAAGGCCAGATTTTCTGCGCCGAGGACAAGGCGGGCATGGAGATTTCCTCGGCTTGCGGGGCGGATCTCATGAGCGACGTCATGGCCTTTGTCAAAGACCGCGTGCTTCTCCTGACGGGGCTGGTGAATCCCCAGGTCATCAGAACCGCGACGCTTCTGGACATACACGCCGTCATTTTCGTGCGGGGCAAGGTGCCCAGCCGCGACATGATTGACATGGCCGAGGAATCCGACATCATCCTAGCCGGAACGAAGCTGCCCATGTTCATTTCCTGCGGAAAGCTCTACGAGGCCGGCCTCAAGGACGGCGGCACCAGGGCGATTTAGCCGGCGCCGATCCGCGCGCCCGGCCGGAGCCGGCTTCGCGGGCCTGGCGGCGGCTTCCTCGGCGCGGCGCCGATTGGGCTTCGGCCGGCGCCGAAGGCGCGTTGCTCACATTCTGAATTCGGAGCCCAGATAGACCTCGCGCACCATTTCGTTTTCGAGGATCGCGTCGCGGTCGCCGCGCGCGACGATTGTGCCGTCGGCGATGATGAAGGCCTCGGTGGTGATTTCCAGCGTGTCGCGGACGTTGTGGTCGGTGATGAGGATGCCGATGCCCCTGTCGGCGAGGCGGCGGATGATTTGCTTGATTTCGTAGACGGCGATGGGGTCGATGCCGGCGAACGGCTCGTCAAGCAGGAGGAACTTGGGCTCGGTGGCCAGCGCCCGCGCGATTTCCGTGCGGCGGCGCTCCCCGCCGGACAGCGTGAAGCCAAGCTGCCGGCGCACCCTGTCGATGCCGAACTCGCCCAGAAGCTGCTCCAGCCGCTCCTTCTTTGCTGCCTTGCCGATGTCGCGGCGGCTTTCCAGTATTGCCCAGACGTTCTGCTCCACTGTCAGCTTGCGGAAGATCGACGGCTCCTGCGGCAGGTAGGCGATGCCCATCCGCGCCCTGCGGAACATGGGCAGCGCCGTGATGTCTATGCCGTCCATGTTGACGCTGCCGGCGTAGGGCTTGTAAAAGCCGACTATCATGTAGAAAATCGTGGTCTTCCCGGCGCCGTTTGGCCCCAGAAGCCCGGCCACCTCGCCGTTGCACATTGTGAAGTTGACCCCGCGCACCACTTCCTTCCTGCCGAAGCGCTTGCGTATTTCCGCGACGCCCAGGGTGTGCCTCTCCGGCAGAACGGCCGACACCGCCGGCTCCCCCCGCCGCGGGCCGCCGCATTCCAGGCGCTCGGCGTCGTCCGCGCCGTCCTCCGCGGGCTCGGCGGCGCTTTCCGCCGGCGCTGCCTCTTCGGCGCAGGCCGGGCAGGCGGCGCCATCCCCCGCGGGCTCGGCGGCGCCTTCCGCAGGCGCTGCCTCTTCGGCGCAGACCAGGCAGGCGGCGCCGTCCCCCGCGGGCTCGGCGGCGCCTTCCGCAGGCGCTGCCTCTTCGGCGCAGGCCGCGCAGGCGGCGCCATCCCCCGCGGGCTCGGCGGCGCTTTCCGCGGGCCCTGCCTCTTCGGCGCAGACCGGGCAGGCGGCGCCGTCCTCCGCGGGCGCTGCCTCCTCGGCGCCGGCCGCGCAGGCGGCGCCGTCCCCCGCGGGCACGGCGGCGCTTTCCGCGGGCCTTGCATCCTCGGCGCTGCCGGGGCCTTCCGGCCGGCGATCGGCGCCTTCGCCTTCCATTTGCCTTGCTAGTTCCTTATCGTGCCGGAGACGGCGCCTTCCATGGTGACGTCGCTGGTTTCGAGGTCAACGCGGATTCTGTCCGCGCGGAACTCGTCGTCGCCCCTGAAAACCACGGGGAAGCCGGAAAGGTCGAGGATTTGCTCGATGCGGCGGTAGACGGCGTGCTCGGCGCGGCTGACCATGTCGTCCTGAAACAGGCGCACCGATATCTGGATGACCGTTATCTCGGTTTCCTCGTCGAACTCGATGAAGTTGCCCTTCGCGACGACCTCGTTCTCGCGGTCCTCGAGCGTCGCGTTGCCCTCGAGGCGGGCGATTCCGCGGTCGCGGTCGTAGAACAGCCTGTCGGCGCGGAAAACGATGTTTCTCTCGGTCTCGATGCCCCAGACGTCGCCGATGCAGTTGATGAACTGGTTGTTGTCGCCGGAGATTTCGATGCGGTTGGCGCGAAGGATCATGTTGTCGGCGTGAACCTCGGCGTTCCCGGCGAGGATGGTGACCTCCCTGCCAAGCGCCCTGGTGCCGGACATTCTGTCCGCGCGGAAAGTGAAGGTGTCGGCGCCGGCCGCCCGCGCGGCAAAGGCCGCAGCGAAAAGCAGGCAGGGCAGGGCAAGCGCCGCCTTTGCGCGCATCATTCGGCCGCCTCCCCCTCGCCGGCAGGCTGCGCTGCAAGCGGCGCGGCAGGCGCAGCGGCGCCTTCCAAATCATGCGGGTAGGCGAGCGGCGCCGCGGGCGCTTCCGATTCCCCGCCTTCCCCTTCCTCATCGCCCTCGTGGACGTAGGTGCCGGAGACGAAGCCGGAAAACTCCCAGGTGCGCTGGCGGGCGTCGGCGCGGAAGCCCACGCCGGCAAAGGCCGTGCCGTCGTCCCTGGTGATGCGCACTTCCTCGCCGCTATCGCCCAGAAGGACGCGCGGGACGTCGCGCCACTCGAGCCGGGAGGTCTCGATGGCGATTTCCTCGGACTCGACCTCTAGGCGGACGCCGCCGCCCATGACTATGTCCAGGGAGTCCAGCTCGACCGAGGCGCTGCCGGCCCTCCCGAAGGCGTTCACGTCGCCCTGCTCGAACTGCTCGAAGGAAAAGTTCAGCAGCTCCATGATCCGGCGGCTTTCAAAGCGCTCCGCGCGCTCGGCAAGGAAGCGCGCCTGTATCTCGGCCGACCGGACGCGCACGTACTCGACGCTTTCCATCACAATGTCCGGCGCGTCCCTCTCCGCCGCGGTTCTGTCGCCGTAGTCGAAGGAGCAGGCCGCCAGCAGCGCCGCCAGCGCCGCCGCCGTCCGCCGGAAAGCCCGCGGCGCCGATGCCGGCTGCCCGAGGGTCCGCGGCGCAGGCGCCCGCGGGGCTGCGCCGGAATGCTCGGGGCCGGAGGCGGGGGCTGCGGGATGGAAAGTCTTCTGGCTCAGCGCCGTCCTCCTGTCGCCTTTGGGCGGCGGCCGCGTCAGCGGCCTTCCCTGTTAAAACGAAAATTCTTGGCCGCGGTAACAAAGTCCCGGAAAAGCGGCGCCGCGGCGGTGGGCCGCGACTTGAACTCGGGGTGAAACTGCACGCCAACCCCCCAGGGGTGATCCGGCCACTCGACGCACTCGACCAGGCTGCCGTCCGGGGTCACGGCCGCGATTTTAAGGCCGGACGCGGCTATCTCGCCGCGAAACCTGTTCGAAAACTCGTAGCGGTGCCTGTGCCTCTCCCACAGCCGCGCCCTCCCGTCCGGCGCCAGGCATCCGCCCGCGCCTCCTGAAGCCGCGCCGCCGCCCTGCGCCGCTACTTCGAGCGACGCTCCGTGGGTCGCCGGCCCGGGCACGGCCCCGCCCTGCGGCGCCTGGGCTGCCGCGGCGCCGTCCGCCGGGGCGTAGGCTGCGAAAATATGGGTTCCGGGCTCCGCGACGGACTCGCCCAGCCCCAGCCGCATCGTCCCGCCGAGGTTTTTCTCGCCGTCCTGCCCGTCGAGCAGGCTGATCACGCTGCGCCCGGCGTCCCGGCTGAACTCCGACGAGTCGGCGTCCGCCCAGCCCATCACGCTGCGGCACCACTCGATCACCATTATCTGCATCCCCAGGCAAATGCCGAAGCAGGGCACCTTGCCCTCCCGCGCCCACTGCGCGACGCGCATTATCCCGTTTATGCCGCGAACGCCGAAGCCGCCCGGAATCAGTATCCCGTCCAGCGACCCGTCCGGCGCCGCCGCTTCGCCGCCAGCCGCGCCGCCGCCGCCTTCCTCCATGCAGGACGAGTCGATTTTGACGATCTCGACCTCCACGGCGCACTCAAGGCCTGCGTGGAAAAGCGCCTCGTAAACGGACTTGTACGCGTCGTGCAGCTCCATGTACTTGCCGACGACGCCTATGCGGACCTTGCCTGAGCGGGCGGCGAAGCGCTCCATCATCGAGCGCCACGGGCCCAGGTTCGAGTGGCGGAACTCCACGCCCAGCTTCCGCAGGATCACCTGGTCCAGCTTCTGCTCGAAGAACATCAGGGGTATCTCGTACATCGTGGTGTCGATGTCGCGCGAGGTAAACACCGCGTCCCCGTCAACGTTAGTGAAAAGCGCCAGCTTGCGGCGGGTGTCCTCGTCCAAAAGGCGCGGGGCGCGGCAGATCAGGACGTCCGGCTGAAGGCCCATCCCCTGCATCGCCTTGACCGAGTGCTGCGAGGGCTTGGTCTTAAGCTCGCCGCCGGAGACCTCGGTGATCAGGGTCAGGTGGACGGAAACGGCGTTTTTCCTGCCGCGCTGCTCGTGTATTATCTGGCGCGCCGCCTCCAGAAACGGGACGGACTCGATGTCCCCGACCGTGCCGCCGATTTCGATGATAACGAAGTCCGTGTCCGCGTCCGCGTCGGCGACTGCCATGATGCGGCGCTTGATCTCGTCGGTTATGTGGGGGATGACCTGGACGCACTTGCCAAGGTACTTCCCCTCCCTTTCCTGCTCGATGACCGACCGGTACACCTGCCCGGCCGTCATGGAGTTGGCCTTGGTCAAAAGCCCCCTGGTGAAGCGCGCGTAGTTGCCCAGGTCGAGGTCTGTCTCGGCGCCGTCGTCCGTGACGTAAACCTCGCCGTGCTCAAACGGGCTCATCGTCCCCGCGTCCGCGTTGATGTACGGGTCGCACTTGATCATGCGGACGTTGAGCCCCCGCCCCTCCAGCAGCGCCCCGATGGACGACGCCGAAACGCCTTTTCCCAGGCCGGAGCAAACGCCGCCGGAGACAAAAACAAACTTTTTCATACCCCGACATTATGGCCGCTTTCGCCGCCTCTGTTCAATGGCCCCGCCCTCCGGCTCGGGATCGGCGACCGCGGGTGCGGCGGCGGGATCGGCCGCGGCCGCGGGGGCTTTGGGCGGCGCAAGCTTTCTCATTATCAGCATCACCGCCAGGGCGCCGAGCAGCGAGCCGAGGGCGTTGGCAAGCCAGTCGAAAAAGCTGCTGTGGCGGCCGGGGACGAAATGCTGGTGGATTTCGTCGATGGCGCCGTAGGCGGAGCCGGCCAGCGCGGCGGCAAGCAGCGCCAGGCGGGGGCGGCGCCGCCAGAAGGCGGGGGCCATCCAAAGGCCCGCGGCGAAGCCAAGGGCGCCGTAGGCGATCAGGTGCTGCAGCTTGTCCCAGGCGAGGGGGCCGGGGGGCCGGGGAAGCGAGCTTTGGGACGAAAGGGCCCATAGCGCCGCGGCTATCAGCGGGGCCGGAAGCCGCAAAAGCGCTGCCTTGAAAAAACGCATTGGAACCTCGAAAGGGCGCCAGCGCCGCCTTGGCGGCCGGGCCTTTTGGCGCCGCCGGGCGGCCCGCGAAGCCGGCGGCCCGCTGAGCCAGCGGCCCGCGGCCCGCGGCCGGGGCAGGGCGGCGCTTCCCTTGGGGCATTGTCGCATTTTTCGGGCCGCCTTTCAAGAGGCTTCGCTTTGCCGAATCATATGCGCAAAAATCGGAAAATCGCCCGGGCGCGCTTTACCAAACCGGCGCCATTTTGTAGAATTGCCCATGCGCTTTCGCTTCAGGCAAAGGTAGGGCGGCCCTTGGCTGGCATCCCCGTTGTTTTTCTTGCCGTGGCGGCTTCCTCGGCCGGCATGGTTGCGCTTTTGATCCGCCTGGCGCACAGCAGGGCGTGGTTCGACCGCACCAGCGAGCGCCGGGTGCACTCGGGCAACGTCCCCAGGCTGGGCGGGCTGGGCTTTGTCCCGGTTTTCGTCGCCGCGTCCACCGTCATCATGCTTCTGTTCAGCAGGACGTCCGACTTCGCGCGCTTCCTCCCCGTCCTCTTCGCGGCCTGCGCGATTGTCTTTTTCGGCGTGTGGGACGACTTCCGCCCGATGAGGCCGCTGGCGAAGCTGCTCGTCCAGGTCGGCGCGGCGCTGTGCGTGGTTCTCCCGGGCTACGTGTTCAGGCGCGTGGCGTTTTTCGGCGAGGGCCTTTTCCTGCAGCAGAACCCGTGGCTGGCCTACCTTATCACGGTTCTGTGGCTCGTTGGGATGACGAACGCGCTGAACCTGCTCGACGGCGTCGACACGCTTGCCGGGGGGATTTCGCTCATCGTCGCGCTGACCTTCGCGTACATTTTTTCCAGGTACGCGGGCGTCTCGTCCTCGGTGATGATTTGCGTGGCGCTGGCTGGGGCGGTGGCCGGGTTTCTGGTGTTCAACGCGCCGCTCCCAAAGGCGCGGATTTTCATGGGGGACGGGGGGAGCCAGTTCCTGGGGTTCACGCTGGCGCTTCTGCCGCTTCTGGAGGAGCGCTACACGCTGGCGACGCTGCCGACCCTGTACGTCGCGGCGATAATGGCGATTCCCATCCTGGACACGGTGGCGGCGGTCTGGCGGCGGATCCGCGACCGGCGCCCGCTGAGCAGCCCCGACCGCTCGCACGTCCACCACAAGCTCATGAACCTGGGCCTTGGCGTCGGCCAGATCGGGGCGGTGCTGTTCGGCCTGCAGGCGGCGCTGAGCGCCCTTGTCGTGGCGGCGCTTAAGCTGGCGGACTCGCCGCGGGCGGCGGCCTGGGCGCCCATGGCGGCGCTGGGCCTTGCCTACCTTCTGGCGCTGGCCTTCTTCTCGGCGCTGCACTTCATGAACAGGAACGCTCTGCGGCGCGCCGGGGAGCGCCCGCCCGAGGCCCTCGGCGCGGGCATTCCCGGCGCAGCGGGCGTTTCCGGCGCCGCCGGCATGCCAGGCGCCGCCGGCATCCCCGGCGCGGCATGCGGCAGCGCAGCCGCTCCCGGCGCCGGGCGGCGCCTGGCCTAAGGCCAATTGCCAGCCGCCCGCAGGCGCGCTATACTCTAGGAAACAAGCAACGGCAAAAGGCGGTACTCGGCATGATAATCCTAACCCTCAACTGCGGGTCCTCATCTGTGAAATACCAGGTGTACGACTGGAACACGAAGGACACTCTGGCGGTCGGCGTCGTGGAAAAGGTGGGCATTCCCGGCTCCTTCATCAAGCACAAGGTCAAAGGCAAAGACGAGGCCAAGCAGGCGGGCGAATGCCCCTCCCACACCGACGCGGTCGAGCTTATCATGAAGGCGCTGACCTCCGGCGGCGGCGGGGTCATCAGCGACATGTCGATGATCAAGGCCGTCGGGCACAGGGTGGTTCACGGCGGGACAAAATTCGCCAAGAGCGTCATTGTCGACGGCGCCGCGATGGCGGCCTTCCGCGAGGTGCAGGATCTGGCGCCGCTGCACGTCCCGGCGAACATCATGGGGATCGAGGCCGCGCAGAAAGTGCTGCCCGGCGTCCCGCACTGCGCCGTCATGGACACGGCCTGGCACCAGACCATGCCGCCGGAGTGCTACACCTACGCGCTGCCCTTTGAGTGGCTCGAAAAGCACCAGGCCCGCCGCTACGGCTTTCACGGCACCAGCTTCCTGTACACGGCCAAGCGCGCCGCGGCGCTTCTGGGGCAGGACCCCTTCAAGACGAACCTCATAATCTGCCACATCGGCAACGGCGCCTCGGTAAACGCCGTCAGGGACGGGCTTTCCTACGACACCAGCATGGGCCTCACCCCGCTGGAGGGCCTTGTCATGGGGACGAGATCCGGCGACATCGACCCGGCGCTCCCCTTCTACATCATGAAAAAAACCGGGATGAGCGCCGACGAGATCGACGCGGCGCTGAACAAGAAGTCCGGCCTTCTGGGCGTGACCGGCAGGTTCAGCGACCGCAGGGACATCGAGGACGCCGCCGCGGCCGGCGACGCGCGCTGCGAGCTTGCGCAGCGCATAGAGGCGCAAAGGGCGAAAAAGTACATCGGCGCGTACCAGGCCACGCTGGGCAGGGTGGACGCGCTGGTGCTCACCGCCGGCGTCGGCGAGTTCGCGCCGGTAATGCGCGGGAAAATCCTCGAGGGGCTTGAGGGCATCGGAATCGCGTTCGACCCCGCGAAAAACGCGGTGGCGCGCACGCGCAACGCCGAGCTTCTGATCAGCCGGCCGGACTCGAAAATCCCCGTGTTCATAATCCCCACCGACGAGGAGCTCGTGATGACCGAGGACGCGCAGGCGCTCATGCAGGGCACCTACGACGCCCACACGAAGTTCGAGTACTCGTTCCAAAGCAGGGACTACGCCAACAAGGGGCGCGCCGAGGGGCTGAAGGCGGACCTGGCGAAAAACCCGGCGCTCGAGAAGCTCATCGTCCGGCCGCCGCGGCAATAGGCGCCAATGTCGGGCAGGATCGAGCTTCTTTGCATCGGCAACGCGATGGTCGACGCGTTCGCGCCGGCCTCGCCGGCCTGGCTTGACGGCCTTGGAATAACGGAGGCCTCGCAGCACGTTTCCCAGGAAACGGCGGCGCTGCTGGCCGCGGGAATGGGCGCGCGCGCGAGGCCCGGCGGCTCGATAGCCTCCGGCGGCGCCGCGGCGAACGTGGCGAAAATCGCCTCCATGCTCGGCGCCAGGGCGGCCTTTGCCGGCTGCGTCGGCCGCGACGAGCTGGGCGGCTTCTTCCGCGACGAGCTTGAAAAGGCCGGCGTCGACGCGCTCCTCGAAACCGGCGAGGGCCCGACCGGCGCCTGCTACGTCTTCGACTCAGGCGGCGGCGAGACCCGCATCGCGGCCGCGCTCGGCGCCGCCGCCGAGTTCTCCCGCGAGCACCTGCGCGAGGGCGCCATAGCCGGCGCCGACGCGGTGGCGCTGGACGGCTACCTGCTGGATCGGCCTGCGCTGGCAAACGCCGTGCTGAGGATGGCCAGCCGCCACGGGATACCGATCGCGCTGGACGCCGCGTCGGTGTTCCACGTCAGGGAAAAAACCGAGGCCATCCTCCAGTACAGCCGCACCTACCCGCTCATCGTCTTCATGAACGCCGACGAGAGCATCATGTTCTACAGCACCATCCGGAAAGGCGCGAGCCGAGGCGGCGCCGACGCCGAGGGCCTGCTCGGCGCCCGCGCTGCCGGGCGCGAGGCCGAGCGCGAGAAGGAGGCCTTCATCCTCAGGGAAATCTGCCCCGTGCTGAAGTGCATGACCGAGGGCGACATATTCCCGGTCATCGCAATCAAGCTGGGCGGGCGCGGCGCCGTGGTTCTGGCCGGCGGAAACGTCCACCGCGCCGGGACTTTCGCCGTCAGCCCAAAAAACGCGGTCGGCGCCGGCGACGCCTTCTGCGCCGCGTTTCTCTCGGCCTGGATACGCGGCATGCCGATACGCGAGTGCGCCGCCTTCGGCAACAGGGCCGCTCGGGAAGTCCTCATGGTGCCCGGCACAAGCGTCGAGGCGGAAAAGCTCGCCTCGCTTTCCAGGCTCCTGCCAAAGGCGCCCGGCGAATAGCGCCGCCGAAGGGCGCCCGCCCCAGGGGCGCCGCCCAGGGGCGCAGCCCTTCGGCGCCGACGGGGGCGCTGGCCGCTCTCCGGCGCAGCCTGCGGAAAAAAGCCGCGGCGGGCCTTCGGCGGCGCAGCCAGGCAGCGGCGGCATCAGAGCAGCGCGCGAAAAACCAGCAGGTGCAGCCCGGCAAGCGCCAGCGTCGGGAGCAGCGCCGCGAGAAAATAGGCGGCGAAGCTGCTCAGACGCGACGGCCTGCGGCCCTTTTCGGCCTCCTCATGCAGTTGCCCATGCACCCACCCAACGCTGTCGGTCAGCAGCTTGCAGTGCAGCGCCAAAAGCAGCGCCAGCGCCGCAAGCGAGACGTTGAACTGATCGCGCGGGGCCTCCTCGTCAAGCCCGAGCGTCCAGGCCGTGAACGCCAGAAGCGCCGAGGCAATGAAGACCGGCAGCTTCACCAGGCGCTGCATTTTCCGCAAATCCCTTTTGCGCAGCCGGGCAAGCCGCGCCTTCAGCTTCGCGCTTTCCCACGCCTCCCCGCCGCCGCCGGCCTTGCCGCCGCCAAGGGCGCCGCCGCTATCTGCAATGCCGGCGCTCTCGGCGCTTTTGCCGCCGCCGCTGCCGGAGTCGCCGCCGGCAATCCCGCCGCCCTGCCTTTCCATGCCTGCCGCCGCCTATGGGTGCGCAAAGCGCGAGATGGCGGAGATGCGCCAATTGCCGCGCCTGAGGACAAGGGTCACAAGGTCCGTGTGGCGGAAATGCGCCGGCATGAGAGGCGCATTGGCGTCGGCCTCTATTTCCAGGCGCGCGGCCGCCCTCGCGTCGGCGCCGGCAAGCTGCGGCGGCGCCCAGAGCAGATAGTCGACGCGGAAGTGCAGCTCCTCCTGCTCGCCCGAGCGAGCCCGCCCGCGCCTGCGCTCGGACGCCCCCCCTCCCCAGCCGGCCTCCACCTGCTCGATTTGCAGATCCGTCACGCCAAAAACCCCAAGCCTGGTCGGCCCCCCCCCCGCCTCCTTCCACTGCTCGGCGGAAATGACAAAAGGCTCAGCCCTGAACTCGTGCGCCATTCGCACCCGGTTGGTGACAAACATGTGCATGACGGCGGTGATGTCCGCCCTCCCCGCGCGGCGCAGGACGATGCTTTCCATGAGGGGATGGTTGAGCTCGCCAAAGGCCCTGTAGTAGCTTTTCACGACCTCGATGGGCTCCATGCCCTCCGTGGTCGGGCGCGCGGCGCGGCTGCCGGCAATGGTGCCGACAAAAAAAACGGCAAAGGCAAGAATCCCGATTCCGGCGAGCAGCATGCCGATGTTCCGCGCAACGAAGCGCCGGGCGCCCACCGCAGCGCTCTTGGCCCTTGCGTACTGGGCCCGTTCCCTTTCCAGCAGCGCCCTGTCCGCCTCCGAAAGCGGCCGCGCGAAAGCGCCCGCCGAAACGGCCGGGCGCCCCGCGGCGCAGGCCGCGGCGCGCTCCCCGGCGCCGGCCTCGCCTTTCGCGCCTCCGCAGCCGTCAGCGCCGGCCTCGCCTTTCGCGCCTCCGCAGCCGTCAGCGCCGGCCTCGCCTTCCGCGGCGCCGCAGCCGTCAGCGCCGCCCTCGCCCGCCGCGGCGCCGCAGCCGTTTTCGCCGACTGAGCCGCCCCCCCCCGGGGGGGGGGAGCGCAGCGCCGCGAGAAGATCCCCGGGAAGCGGCTTTTTCGCGGGCAGGCCGGTTATCGGGTCCTTTTTTCCCTGCGGCTCCAGCGCCCTTTGGACAAGCGCCGCAAGCCGCCCGTCCATGCCCGGAACGGCGAGGCGAAGGGGCAGGAAGTTTCCGTCGCGCATGTCCTGGCGAACCAGCATGTCGCCTGCCGCCGGAAAAGGCGGCGCCCCCGCGAAAATCCTGTACAGCATGGCCGCCGCTGTGAAGGCCGCGCGCCGCCCGGCCTTTTCAGCCTCGGCCGCGGCCTGGGCTGCCGCCTGGGCCGCCGCCTGGGCTGCAGCCTCCCCTGCCCGCGCAGCGCCGCCGCCGCGCGCCGCCAAATGCCCAGCCAGCCCTGTCTGGCCAGGCTGCCAATGCTGCCCAGGCTGCCCAGGCTGCCAATGCTGCCCAGCCTGCCAGGGCTGACCAGCCTCGCCGCCCATGCCGATAGCCGGCTCCGCGCCGCCAAGGTCCGGGTGAACGTACCACTCGTAGCCGCCAAAGCGCAGATCGTCCCCGCCGCCCCTAAGGCAGCGCAGCGCAAGGCTGGGCGGCGCAAAGAAAACCAGCGGAGAGGCGGCGGCACCGTTGGGCGAGGCGCCCGCAGCGGCGCCGGAGCCGGGCGAGCTGCCGGCGCTGACAATTGCGGCGCAGGGCCAGAGCGGGACCGAGGGCAGCGCGCCGATTTTTTCCAGCGCGGCAGCCGCCTCTAGCCAGAGGGCGACGGCAAAGAGCGCCTCGTCCTGCCTTGAGCCGTCGCCCACGATCAGGTCAAGGCGCTCGCCCTCGACCGCCGGCCCCCAGACCACCATCGTCGGCTCAGGCTGCCCAGCGGCGGCATGCTCCGCCACTCCAGCCGGCTGCCACTGCTCCACGGCGGCTTCCTGAGTCGGCGCGCCGGCGCCGAGGCGGACGATCAGCCCGCGCTCGGTGATGAGCTGCGCCAGCTTGGCGCGGGCAAAGGAGCGCGCGTCAAGCCCGGTGTCAAAGCCAAGGGCGGGTTTCCCTTCCGGCTCGAAAAGAAAAACGTGCCGCTGCGCCGCGGCCTGCGCCGCCTGAGGCTCCGCCTCAGGCACAGCCTGATGCGCGGCCTGCCCGGCCTCCCGCGCCATTGCCAATGCCCACGCCGCCCAGCGCTAGTTGGTCGGCGAGAACAGGAAGCGGAAGTACTCCATGTCCGTCGAAAGCAGAGTGTTGAAGCCCGGCATGGTCACGCGGTACGACTCGATCGCGCGCCAGAAATCGAAGAAGCTCTGGTTGCGCATGTAGGCCTGCGCGAAAATCCGCGCCGCCTCGGCGTCCGCCGAGCCCATGATCGTCTGCGCCTCCTCGTAGGCCGCCGAAATAATCTGCAGCCTCTCGCGCTCGGCGCTTCCCAGCAGCCTGGCCCTTTCGCCCTGGCCTGTGGAGCGCAGGAACTGCGCCACGGCGCCGCGCTCGAGAATCATGCGGTTGTGGATGCTGGGGGTCAGTTCCTCCGTGTAGCGCACCTGCCGCGTCACGACGTCGATGATCTCGATGCCAAACTCGTCCCTGGCAATGGGCTGCACGCGGGAGAGCATTTCCTCTGCCAGCGCCCTGCGCCCGCGGGCTATGGGGTCGTTCTGCGCGTCCACCTGCATCATCACGGCCTGCACGGTCGCGTCGATGTCGATCTCGCCGTCCTCGCCAATCACCGCGGCCGCCTCCGCGGCCAGCGCCGCCCTCTCGATTATGTGGTTTGAGTTGCGCACCATTTCGCGCAGATCGTTGCCGCCGACGACAGTGCGCACCTCGGAGTTGATGATCGCCGAAAGCCTGAGCTGCGCCGTGTCCACCGTGACCATCGACGTGTGGAAAAGCAGCGGGTCGGCTATGCGCCAGCGCGCGGTAACGTCAACTATGATGTGCTGCAGCTCCCCCGTTGGTATGGTCAGCGGCACGCTGTCCCAGGTCATTATCCGCCTGGGATAGCGCACGACCTGATCGATGAAGGGAACCTTGAAGTGCAGGCCCGCGTCCGTCACCACGTTGACGACGCGCCCAAGCTGCACCACGACGGCCTGCTCCCCCTCGTCGATGACGAAAAAGGGGCCGGCCACGGCAACGCCCAAAATAAGCGCAAATGCAATTACAATCCCGCTAACAACTTTTTTCATGCCGCCCTCCTACTGCTGCCCGCCGAGATTCAGCATGGGCAGGAAATTGCGCAGGTTGTGGTCAACCAGCACCGTGCCTTCCATGTTGCTGAAAATGTATTCCATCATTTCGTAGTACAGCCTTCGCCTGGTCACAGCCGGCGCCAGCAGGTACTCGTCAAGCACCGCGTTGAAGCGCGCCGCGCCGCCGCGGGCCCTGTTCACGCGATCCACGGCATAGCCCTGCGCCGCCTGCACCATGCGCGCCGCCTCGCCGGTGGCCAGCGGGATCTGCTCGTTGCGGATCCTGCGGCCCTCGCTGATGTGGCCGTGCATGTCCTGGCCGGCCACGATCACGTCCTCGAAAGCGCTCATGACGCGCCCGCTCGGCGGCTGTATGGTCTGCAGCTCCACGGACGTCACCTCGACCCCAAGGCCGTACATGTCGAAGAGCTGGGTCATAAGCGCCTCCGCCCCCGCCGTGATGGCGGCGCGCTCGCCGACCATTACGTCCATGATGGCGCGGTCGCCGACCATCTGGTTTATGGCCGAGCGCGAAACGTCGCGGATGGTCTGCACCTGATCCATCACGTTGAAAGTCCAGGCAAACGCGTCCGCGACCCGGTACTGCACGACCCACTCGACCTCGACAATGTTGAGATCGCCGGTGAGCATGGTGGCCTCCTCGGCGTGGCGCACCCGCACGGCGCCGCCGCGCGCGGTCCTGAAGCCGAAGACCTCCTCGCGCACCTCGAGGGTGTTGACGATGTGGCTCCTCTCGATGAACGGGATTTTGAACTGAAGGCCCGGCCTCCTGGTGTCGACGTACCTGCCGAAGCGGGTGATCACCGCCTGCTCCGCCTCCCTGACAATGAACACGCTGTCCGCCAACAGGATGATCGCGACGATGCCGGCAGCTATCATGGCAAGATTTTTTGGCGTCAAATGCTTGCTGACCTTGGCCGGGGTGAAATGCTCCATAGAACTCCTCCTTGGAAACTTTCCGGAATTGCGCCGCTTCTGCCGCCGCCCCCGCGGCGCCGGCCCGTAAATTTCGGCGCTGCGCTAAGTATACAGCAGCGCAGGGAAACATACAATTGACAAGCGCCGAAAGCCCCTCCGAAAGCGCCGCTTGCAGCGCGGCCTGCAGCGCCGCCCGCCAAGGGCGCCGCCCTTTGGGCGCCGCTCTTTGAGAGCGGCTCCTTGGGCGCGGCTTGCAGCGGCGCCGGCTTGGGCCTTTGCCGCCTTTCGCGCTATAGTGGCGGGGGAAGGGCCGTGGGCCGTGGGCCAGGGGCCGAAAGCCGGGAGGAGCGGAATGAGCGAGCTAATCGAAAAGCGCAGGAGCATAAGGAAATTCAGGCCGGACGCGCCGGTTTCGCGGGAGCAGCTTGACAGCCTGCTGAAGGCGGCGATGCTGGCGCCGTCCGCCTGCAACACGCGCCCTTGGGAATTCATCGCGATCACGAAAAGGGAGGTCCTCGACGAGATAGCGCGCATCCACCCCCACGCCCGAATGTGCGCCACCGCCTCCGCCGCCGTCATAGTGGTGGCGCTCCCGCAGGCCGACAAGCTGCCCGCGGATTTCTACCCGCAGGACTGCGGCGCCGCCGCGCAGAACATGCTTCTGGAAGCCGTGTCCCTGGGCCTCGGCGCCTGCTGGTGCGGCGTGTACCCGAAGGAAGACCGCATGGCCGACATCGGGGGGCTTTTCGGCATCCGCCCGCCCAAAATCCCCTTCTGCGTCGTCGCCATAGGCGCACCCGACGAGGCGCCCCACCCGCGGGGCTTTTTCGACAGGGCAAAAGTCACCTACGTGGACTGAGCCGGCGCCGGCGCTTGACAAAGCGCAAATCCCCCGCCACAATACAAACCAACGGTCGGTATTTATTCGGGAGGCGCGATGGCGAGGAAAAACAACCCCAAACAGACGGTGGAAAGCATTCTGGCGGTCTCTGCGAGGCTGTTCCTGGAGAAGGGCTATGACCGGACGAGCATGCAGGGCATCGTCGACGCGCTGGGAATGTCGAAAGGCGCGATTTTCCACCACTTCCGGTCGAAGGAGGAAATCCTCGATGCCGTCCTTAACAGGCACTTCGAAAGCGCCGAGCGGAAGCTGCTCGAGTGGCTCGGCGAGATGCGGGAGCGGGAGCCCGGCCTCAGCGCCAGGGAAAAAATCGCAAGGCTCTTTGAGAAAACCATCAAAAGCGCGGAGACAAGCCCGCTGATACTGATGTTCATCGAGTTCCAGAGCCCGCGCATGACCATGGCAAGCCTGCGGGACGGCATGGAAAGAACGGCGCCGATGATAGCGGGCCTCATGCGGGAAGGCATCGAGGACGGCTCCATCTCGGCCGAGTCCCCCGGCGAGTGCGCCGAGGTTTTGCTGCTTCTTTACAACGTCTGGTGCGATCCTGTCGCGCTGAGGTGCGGCGAGGAAGCCCTGCGCAGGCGCCTCGAGTTCGTTCGGCGGGCGATGAGGCTTCTGGGGGCGGACGTCGTGACCTGCGATTTCATAGAGGCGTATCTGGAATTCACGAAAAGGCTGCGCGGCGGCGCGGGCTTGGAGGCAAGGTGAGCGCGGCAGGCGGAAGGCTTTGGAACAGGGATTTCTCGCTGATAATGCTCGCGCAGGCGCTGGCGCTGCTGGGCAACTCGATACTCAGCTTCGCGCTGCCGTTTCACATACTGAGCATAAGCGGCTCGCCGGCGCTGTTCGGAACCGTCCTGGCGCTGTCGTTCGTCCCGCTCATAGCGATGTCGCCCGTCGGCGGCGCAGTGGCGGACAGGGGCAGAAAGCAGCGCATAATGTTCTGCCTGGACGCCGCCACCGCGGCGCTCGTCGCACTGTTCATAGCGGCAAGCCGCGGCGCCGACTCACTCGCGGCGACGGTGGCGCTCGTGACCGCAAAGGTGATGGCGCTAAACGCGATCCAGGGGCTTTACATGCCCACGGCAATGTCCGCCGTGCCGTTCCTCGTCCCCGCCGAAAAGCTGATTCCAGCAAACGCCATTGCAAACAGCATTTTTTCGCTGTCGAACATCCTGGGGCCGGTCGCCGGCGGAATTCTTTACAGCGCGTTCGGCCTCTCCCCCATACTGCTCGCCGGCGCCGGCATCTTCGCCGCCGTGTCGGGCATCGACCTGCTTATCCGCATTCCCTACAAAAAGCAGGAGCCCTCGGGCGGCTTCATGCGCGCGCTGAAAAGCGACCTGGCCAGGTGCGCCCGCCTCGCGGCGAGGGAAAAGCCCGAGCTTGGCAAAGTGGGGCTTGTCATGTTCCTGTTCGGCATTCCGTCGCTGGCCATGATCATAGTGGCCCTTCCGGTGCTGATCACCCAGACCCTCGGCCTTGACATGCGCCTGTTCGGGTTCAGCCAGGGCTTCGCGATGGGCGGCGGCCTTCTCGGCGGGATTCTCGCCGGCGCCATGGAAAAAAGGCTGACGATAAAAAAGGCGCACCGGCTGCTGGCGCTGTGCAGCGCCGCCATCGTTCCGATGGGCCTTGCGCTTCTGCTTGGCGCTCCGGCGATGGCCGCGTACGCCGTCATAACCGCGTCCGGCGCGCTGGTGATGATGACGGCGCAAATCGTCACAATCCAAATACTGGCGTTCATCCAGCTCGAGACGCCAAGCGAGCTGGTGGGAAAAATCATCGCCGTGACGATGGCTTTCGTGCTGGGCTCGTACCCCGTGGGCCAGCCGCTTTTCGGCGCGCTGCTCGAGCGCTTCAGCGAAAGGCCCTGGATCGTCATGTTCGCCGCCGCCGCCATGGCCGGCGCCGTCGCGGCCTATTCCCGCCGGCATTTCAGCAAAATCAGCGCAAACTATCTGCGGCAGGGCAAAGCCGGGGCTCGCTGACAAAAGGCAGGCAATGCCGCAAATGAACGAACCCCGCCGCAAGCAAGCCGGCGGGCGAAAAACGGGAGGAGGCGCCGGGCTTCCCTACTTCCGCAAAAGCTCCCATCCGCTGAAATTCAGCCTTAAAGTGCCTCTCACGCAGGCAGTGGCGGCTTCGCCTTCCTCCGCCCGGGGAGGGTAGGAATACGCGCCTCCGATGCTGCAAATCGCAACAACAAAGTAATCGCCGGGATCCAGAGAGAAAGCTGCGAATCGCCCGGGCTCCAGCGCATGCCAGACTGCCACCGCATTTTCCGCAGAATCAAAAACGACAACATCTATGCTATCCTCGGGATCGAGGGTATTGTTGGCCACGATTATTGCGGCAATGCCGTCCCGCGCCGGGGAGCGCAAAAATACGGCCGTGTAGTCCCACTGCGGCCTTCTGTATTCCATTGTCAAAACATCGCCGTCAGGGCTGAAAGCCAGCGCGCGCTCGGCAGCGAACGGGAGCCATCCCGCGTCTTCGACATCAAGGGCAAGGGTCAGCGCGCTGCCGCTTAATTCCCATGTGCCAGTGGCAGTGAATTCCGGCGTCCAGAAATTTACCTCGCTGAATGTCCCATCCGGATTCAGCTCAATGTGGTAAATGGTCGTCCACGATTCATCGCCCGGCTCAAATGCCCCCACGCCGGAGGTGGAATGCTTCAGCAAAATCCAGCTTCCCTGCGCTTACAGCGCCGCCGGATCCTGCGCCGCCATTGCCGGCGCCTGCGTCGCGCAAGCGGCAGCAAGCGCCGCCGCGGCCATGGCCAGCAAAGCGGCCTTGGCGCCTTTGAGCTTTCTCATAAATGCCCCCGCATAACTGCATTGCCGCGATATGCCCCAACAGGCCACCGCTCCGGCAAGCGTACCACTTGCCCGCGGAAAACGCAAGCTCGGTATCCGAAAAAACCAAAGCAAGCGCAAAGGCGGGATGGGGCTTTTGCGCCGGCCGCCGCGCCCTCAGGAAGCACCGGCGGCGGCGCCCGCGGGCGGCGCGGCAGGCTCGGGACCGGGCTGGCCGGACAGAAGCGCCTTGTTTTTCTCGTCGAACATCGCGATCATTTCCCGCGCCACGTTTTTGTCCAGCGCCTCGCCCATGGCCGGGGTTTCGAAAACGCGCTTGGAGATTTGCACGTCGGCAAGCCTGAAGCCCAGCTTTTCCTTGATTTGCAGCTTGGCTTTGTAGATTCGCCGGCCCAGCTCGGCCAGCTTTTCCTCGTCGTAGGCTATGCCTATCGCGTCCAGCGCTTTTATGATGGTCTGGCTGTCGTAAACGTTTCTCGCGAAAAGGCAGATCACCAGCGAGTTCAGGACGCAGCGCCTGATTTCCTCGTCGAAAAGGTCGCTCACCAGCTTCGCCTCGTCAAGCGTCTTGCGCGACTGGTCGTAGGAATAGCCGCCGTTGCAAAGGTGGCTGTGGCGGGCGCCGCAGGCGTAGCCCACGATGGCGCCGTAGCCGGTGTGGTAGGCCGGCATTTCGTTTTTCGCGATCGAGACGGCGAACTCCCTGCCGCCGTACTTGCCGGACGCGACGTACACGCCGTCGGACAGGGCGCTGTAAAACTCGTTCGCCTTCGTTGCCATGAATTTTATCGCCTGCAAATACCCGTCCTTGTCGCCGAAGGCAAGCCCGACTATCGTCTGCTCCTTCGAGACGATGCCTTTTTGGTAGCACTCCGTCGCGTAGCCCAGGCATATGCCGCCGGAAACCGCGTCCAGGCCGTACTCCTCGACGGCCTCGATCAGCTCCAGTATCGCGTCCCTGTCGCCTATCCCCAGGTAGGAGCCCAGCGTGGCAATCAGCTCGTAGTCATAGGCGACGTGAAGGGTCTCGTACTCATGGCCCTTGTCAAATTCCCTGCGCACCTGGCCGATGTGGATGCAGCCGACGGGGCAGCCGACGCAGGCCAGCTTTCGCACCAGGTTTTTCTCGGCGAAGGACTCGCCGCTTATGTCCCCGGCCTTTTCAAACGAGGCCTTCTGCAGATTATTCGTCGGCAGGGCCCCGATGGAGTTAAGCACGTTCACGTTAATCGGCGTCCCCAGGTCGTGGTACTTCGACATGATGGGGGTGGTGGCGACTTTTTTGTAAATCTCGTTGTACACGGCGATGTACTTTTTGTGGTCGGCCGCTTTTTTCACGCCGTCGCCGGTAACCTGGATGGCCTTCAGCTTTTTGCTGCCGAAGACCGCGCCCAGGCCCATTCGGCCGAAGTGCCTGTAGGTGTCGACGTTTATGTTGGCGATTTTGCAAAGATTCTCGCCGGCCGGGCCTATGCGTATGATCGAGCGCTTGCCGCTGCCGCCCTCGACCGTCCGTATGTACTGGCCGACCCTGTCCGCGGTCAGGCCCCAAAACGCGCGGGCGTCCTTGATGTCGATGAGATTGTTGCAAATGGAAATGTACGACGGGCGCGGGGCCTTTCCCGTGATGACCAGCGCGTCTATTCCGGCGTTGAACATCGTGTAGGCGAACCTGCCGCCGGCGTAAGACTCGCCCAGCTCGCCCGTCACCGGCGAAACGAACATCGCCACCGTTTTCGACACGACCGGAAAAACCGAGCTAAGCGCCCCTATCGCGAACACGATCGGCTGGCTTTCGTCCAGGGGGGGGGCCTCGCCGCTGATGTTTTCCAGAAGCAGCTTCGAGGCCACGCCGACGCCGCCGAGGTATTCGTACAGGTCCTCGCGCAGCTCGACCCTGATCTTGCCCGTTGTGAGGTTTATGTACAGGACCTTGATGTGGCTCTCGTTAATCACCGGATTTTTCCTCCATCGCCAGGCAGTTGTGCGGGCAGTACTTCACGCAGATTCCGCAGTGCCTGCAAATGATGGGCGGGGTGTTCTCGCCGGCGAAGTGGATGGCCTTTACCATGCAGGCGTCGGCGCACTTTCTGCACTTGATGCATTTTTTTTCGTTTAGCATGACGCCGCCGCCGGCCCTTTCCTGAAGCGCGCCGGTCGGGCAGATGGCGGCGCAGCTTCGCTCCTCGCCGCAGGCCAGGCAGTATATCGCGAAGAACATTCCCGTCTCAAGGCCGCCGAGCGTGCGCACCTTGATGGCGCTTTCGCTGTCGGAATAGCTTTTGCGGTTTATGCCCGCGCAGACGCGCTGGCAGGTAAAACAGCCGATGCACTTGTTCATGCTATCCGCTTTCAATACTTTGCCCATCGCCGCCATCCTTTGCCGCTTGCCTGTCTTGCCTATAATCTAGCGCTTTCGCGCGAAATGTTCAACGCGCCCGGGCATGCCCGGCGAAAAGGCGCAATCCGCGAAAGCCGCCGGGCTCAGCGGCCGTCAAGCCGCCGAATCATCGCGCCGAAGCGCTTCGGCAGCGGCGCCTTGAACAGCCGCTCCTCGGGCAGCCGCCCTTCGGGCGGGCGCCCCTCCGGCGGGCCCTCCCCGAAAGCGCAATCCGCAAAGGCGCCCTCTTCCGGCCCGCGCCCCTCAGGAGCGCCCTCCCCGAAAGGGCGGCGGGCCCTCGCGCCGGGCAGGGCGATGGCCAGGCTTCTCGCGTGGAGCATCAGGCTGGCCTGCGGGAAGAGCGGGTCGGAAAAGCCGTACAGGGGATCGCCGACTATGGGATGGCCGATGTGGCGCATGTGCACGCGGAGCTGGTGCGTCCGCCCGGTTCTGGGGCGCAGCAAAACCAGCGAATGCCTTTGCCACGTTTTCAGCACGGCGTAGAAAGTCAGCGCCGCCCTGCCGCGATCGGCCACGGCGAAGCGCTTGCGGTTTTTGGGATCGCGGGCGATGAAAGTCTCGATGCGGCCCTTTCTTTCCGCGGGAATCCCGCTGGCGATGGCGACGTATTTTTTCCCCGCCTTCCCGGACTTGAACTGCCCGGCGAGAAAGGCCAGCGCCTCGTCGTCGTAGGCGGCGATCATCACGCCGGAGGTGTCCTTGTCCAGCCGGTGCACGATGCCGGGCCGCAGGCCGGCGCCGGCGAAGGCCCCGCCATCGAAAGCGCCGCCGGCGAAGGCCTCGCGGGAGGCGGCGCCGCCGGCGCAGGAAGCGGCGCGCCCGCGAGCGAGGCGGCGGTAGTAAAGCGCGTTTGCGAAGGTGCCGCGCCGGTTGCCGGCGCCGGGGTGCGCGACCATTCCCTGCGGCTTGTTCACGACTATCGAGCGCTCGTCCTCGTGCAGGATGTCCAGCGGGATGTCCTCGGGGATCAGGTTTTCGGGCTCGGCCTCCTTCCAGGAAAGCTCGAGGACGTCGCCGCCTTTCACCGGATGGGACGCCTTCGCGTCGCGGCCGTTCACCCTGGCCTTAAGCCCGCGGGCCTTGATCTGCGAGCGCGAGAGCAGGCGCAGCTCTTCCGCGATGTAGCGATCCATGCGCATGGCGCCGGGCAGCGCTTCCGGCACGGCGCGCGTGAGCGAGGGCATCAGGGGGGAGGGGGGGGGGCCTCGCCCTCATGCGGGAATGCGCCGGGCGGCTCCTCGGCGCCGGCATAGGCATCTTCCGCGGCCTCGGCGCCGTCAGCGGCGACCGGCGGCGCGAGGCCGGCCGCCGCCCCGTCGGGAGCGGCTTCGTAAGGGAGCGCCGCCCCATCGGGCGCGTCTTCGGCTTCGTCGCCCTCCGCGGCCAGCGGCGTTCTTGTGATGGTGATCGTTCCGGAGGGAAGCGCCTCGGCCCTTCTGGCGGCCCTTTGCCGGCGGCCGCGGACTATGAAGTGATCGGCGACTGCTATGCCGGCGGACATGCCGGCGGCTATGGCTATGGTCGTGCGCTGCTCGCGGTTTGTCATTGGAACGGCGCCGGAGGACTTTATGGGCCAGGGCGCGTAGCGCCGGTCGTTGAAGTCCATGCCGTTCGCGGACTGCCACCGGTACAGGTCCATCCCGATCGTCGAGAAAAACATCGTGAAGGGGAACGAGCCGATTGCGACGATTTCCCAGCGGCGCATGTCCCTGAGCCAGCGCGGCCAGTTCTCCCTGCCGGACGGCGCGGCCTGCGCCTCGGACTGGGCGGCAATGCCTGCGCAGGCCATCGAAAAAAGGATGAGCAGCGCCGCCGCCCTTTTTTTTGCCGCCAACCTATCCTCCAAAAATCGCGCCGCCGACGCGCAGCAGGGTCGAGCCTTCCTCGACGGCAATCTCGAAATCCCCCGACATCCCCATCGAAAGGCAGCGCCAGCGCCCCTCGCCCGGAAACCTGCGCTCAAGCTCGCGAAGCGCTCCGGCGGCCTTCCTGAAGGCGGCGCGCAGAAGCGCCTCGTCGCTCGTGAAGGGCGCCATGGTCATAAGCCCGCGGGGCTCCAGGCAGGGGCTGCCGATGACGATCTCCGCCGCCCGGAAAAGCCCGTCAAGATCCGCGAAGCCGCCCTTTGAGTCCTCGCCGGTGCGAAGCTCCAGCAGCACGGGCATGGACCTAGGCACCAGCCCAGGCCGCGGCCCGGGCTCCGGCCCGTCCCGCGCCGCATCGAGCAGCGCCCTGCCCTGCCTGTCCAGCTCCAGCGCAATCTCTTCCCTATCAACCGACTGAATGCAGTCAAACAGCGACATCGCCGCCTTTGCCTTGTTGCGCTGAAGGCCGCCGACGAAGTGCAGCTCGGCGCCGGGATGCGCCTCCCGAAACCCGGCAAATTTCGCCGCGGCCTCCTGCACCCTGCTTTCCCCGAAGCAGCGCAGCCCGGCGGCAAAGGCCAGGGCCACGTCGCCAGGCTCCCGGAATTTCGTCACGGCCATGAGCGTTATCTCGCCCCGGCTCCTGCCGGAGCGCGCGCAGGCGGCGCAGATGCGCTCCTCAATTTTCCCGATGTTGGCCGCGACTGGCATCTACGCAAATACTCCCATATTTTCCGCCGCCTTTGCAAGCCGCTCAAGCTCCCCCTGGCCCAGGCTCTCCGGGCGCAGCGCCCCGTCGACGCCGCTCTCCGCCAGCAGCGCCGCCGCGATATCCGCCGCCCGAGCCGCCCCGACAGTGCCGCCGCCTCCGACAGTGCCGCCGCCTCCGGAAGCGCCGCTCCCGGGGCAGGCGCCGGCCGCCCTTCCCCGCCGCGCGGCAATCAGCGCAAGGCCGTTTTTCACGGTCTTCCTGCGCGCCGAGAAAAGCTGCCGCGCAAGCGGGTAAAAGCACGCGGGAAGGCCCTTCGCAAGCGGCTCCCCGCCCGGGCCCTCCAGAAGCTCAAGCAGCACGCCCTGCGAGTCGACGTTTGGCCGCGGGTAAAACGAGGCGCCCTTGAGAACCATGAGCGGCCTTACGCGGTATGCCGAGGCGCAGAGCGCCGAGAACGACGAGTAGTCGGCGCTGCCCGGGGCCGCGGCCATGCGCCTTGCGACCTCGCGCTGGACGGTGACGACGATGCGCCTGAAAAAAAGCCCGCCCTCGACAAAGCCCGCGAGCAGCGCCGCGGCGATGTTATAGGGAAGATTTCCCAAAAGGTAGGGCGCCGCCGGCTGCCCCCGCCAGGCCTTCAGCGCGTCGCCCTCGACCAGCTCAAGCCCCGGCTCCCCGGCAAACAGCTCCCTCAGCGCCCGAGCGAACCCGGGGTCGATCTCAAAGGCGCGAACCTCAAGGCCCCTTGCCAAAAGAATTGCCGTCATGGCGCCGAGCCCCGGCCCTATCTCCCAAACAGCCTCCCCCGCCCGCGCCCCAAGCGCGTCGGCAAGCGCCATGCGGGCGCCGGGATTTACAAGGAAGTTCTGCCCGAGCCTCTTTCGCATGCCAAGGCCGCTGCCGTCCAGGAAGGCGCGAAGGCTGGCCGCCGAGTTGTAGTTCAGCCCCGCCCCGCAAAAAACCCGCGGCGCAGGCTGCGCGCCGCTCCCGCTGCCTTCGCCCATGCATGCACTATAGCGCTTTTTTCCCCGAAAGGCAACGCCGGCATGGCGCCGTTGGCCCCAAAGCCTGAGCCCCCGGCTGCGCTTGACATTTCGGCGGGATTTGTCATAATTGGGCATCGCCGAGCCAGGGCGGCAGAGGCGCTGCCTAAGGGCGCCGCCTGATGGCGCTGCCCGAGGCGCTGCATGATGGCGCCGCCCGGGCTCGGGGCAAAAAGCAGGAGGAACCCATGCACGAAATAGCTCACCCGCTGGAGATTTTCTCGATTCCGCACTTCGCGTTTCTGGCGGTTCTCTGGCCGCTCGCGGCGATCGCCGCCCGCGCCGTCGCCAAAAGGAGCGGCTTCAGCAAGAAGGTGATTTGGGCGGTCGCGATCCTCGCGGCGCTTTGCGAGGCGGACAGGCTCCTTTTCTTCATGGCGCCGGTTCACGACGCCTACGGCGCTGCGATAGGCTTCCGCCTGCCGCCCAACCACCTGCCGTTCAACATCTGCCTTTTCCAGATTTTCCTGATATTCTCGCTGGCGCTGTCCGATGCCCCCGAAAGGCGCAGGAGATCGCTGGCGTTCATGTACCCAATGATGGTCGCAGGCGGCGCCATCGGCATGCTGATTCCCGCGGCGGCCATGCCCTTCCACGGGCTTTCGGACTTCGCGACGTACCGCTACATGTTCCTCCACGCGATGCTGATTTTCTTCGGCTTCTACCTGTACTGGTCGAAGCCCTTCCGGTGGACGATTCGGGACTTCGGCGCCTCGATGGCCTGCGCCACCGCGATGATGTACATAGCCATCTGGCTCAACGCCTTCTTCGGCTGGGACCAGACAGTGAACCACCTGTTCGTGGCGCTGGGCGTGCCCGGCACCGGCCTTCCGGTGCTGACCATGGATCACGGCTGGGGGCTCTTCGCGCTCCAAATGGCGGGGGCCTGCGCCGTCCTGTTCGCCCTGTGCTACATCGCCGAGATTCGCCGCGACCTGCCTTGCGCCGCCAGGTCCATTCTGCTGCGCCTGAAACGGGGGCGGACCTTGGGCTGAAAGCTCGGGCGCCCTTTGGGGTCGGCGCCCTTTGGGGTCGGCGCCCTTTGGGGTCGGCGCCCTTTAGGGTCGGCGCCCTTTAGGGTCGGCGCCCTTTGGGGCGGCGCGCTTTCAAAGCGCAAGGCGGCGGGCTTCGCTAATTTGCCCCGGCGCGCCAAATTCCGCTTGTGCGCCGGCGGCCGAAGCGCTATGATGTATGCAGACACAGGGGGGAAAATGAACGCAAAAATCCCGAAACGGCATTTTTTCGCGCCGATCGCCGCGCGCGCGCTTTTTGCGCTGGCGCTTTTGGCGCTGGCGGCATCGTGCGCTTCGGCGCCAGAGGGCGCCGCGGCTGCCTCGCCGGAGGATCTGGCCAGGCTTGAGCAGGAGCTGGCCAGGGCAACGGCTGCCAGGGAAGGGGCCGTCGCCGTGAGCGCCGCCTCGCACTTCCCGTCCGAGTGGGCGCTGGCAGAGGCGGACTTCAACGCGGGCAGAGGCGCCGAGCGGGAAACGCTCGAGTCGGTGCTGGCCGCCACAGCCTCGCTTTCGTCCGCCGCCGGCGCCTTCGGCTCGCTGGCGGAAAGGAGCGCCCCGCTAGCGGCGGCGCGAATGGGCGAGGCAATGGAAGAGCTTGACAGGGCCGCCGAAAGGGCCCGCGCTTCCAGGCAGGCCGCGCTGGGCGCCGGAGGCAGCGAGCGCTTCCCCGCCGACTGGGAGGCCGCGGAGGGCTCCTTCAGGCGCGGCGAGGAGATGGGGCGAGGCACGCTGGGCGAGATCGAGCAGGCCGCGGCGCTTTACGCCTCCGCGGCGGACGGCTTCGACGGCATAGCCTCCAGAAGCCAGGCGCAGGACGCCGCCAGGGCAGACCGGGCCAGGCAGGACATGCAGGCCGCGCTTGCCGGCGCCGAGCAGGCGCGCGGGGAGGCCCAGGCCGCCCGCGCAAACACGCACTTCCCCGCCGAGTGGCGCGACGCCGAGGCGCGGCTGAGAACGGCCAGAAACGCCGCGCGCGGCTCCGACGACGAAATGAGGGCCGCGGCCGCGGCGCTGGCCGAGATTGCCGCCGTTTACAGCGACCTGGCCGCCAGAAGCCGCCCCCTTGCCGAGATCGCCGACGCCCAAAGGGAGCTGACGGCAGCCGCGGCGCGCGCCGACAGATCGAGGCGCTCGGCGGCCGCGGCCGGCGGCGAGGCCCACTTCCCCGCGGACTGGAACCGCGCCGAAGCCCAAAACACGTCAGGAAGGGCCCCGCGCTCAACGCTGGCCGAGATAAGGCAGGGAACGGCGCTGCTTGGCTCGGCCGCCGACGGCTTTGACAGCATAGCGGCGAGGAGCGAGCCCCTGGCCGCCCGCGCAAGGGAGGACGCGAACAGCGCCCTTCAGGCAGCCATGGCCCGCGCCGCAAGCTCGCGGCAGGCGGCAGTGGCGGCCGAGGCGCAGTCGCACTTCCCCGCCGAGTGGCGCGCCGCCGAGACGCAGAACACCGCCGCCGGCAGGGCCAGGAGAGGCACCGCGGAGGAGATGCGCGCCGCAGCCGAGCTGTTCGCCGCCGCGGCCGCCAGCTACGACGACCTGGCGCGAAGAAGCGCCCCCCTTGCCGCAGCCGCCAGAAACGAGGCAAACAGGGACTTCCAGGCCGCAGCCGCGCGCGCCGACAGATCGCGCCGCGCCGCCGCGGACGCCGGGGGCCAGGCGCGCTTCCCGGCCGACTGGAACCGCGCAGAGGGCCAGAACACCGCCGGCAGGAGCGCCCCCAGAAACACCGCGGCGGAAACCAGGGCGGCCATTGCGCAGCTCAGCTCCGCGGCAAACGGCTTTGACAGCATAGCGGAGAGAAGCGCCCCCCTCGCCGCCCGCGAGAGGGAAGAGGCAAATTCGGCGCTCCAGGCCTCCATGGCCCGCGCCGCCGCCTCGCGCCAGGAGGCAGCCGCCGTCGAGGCGCAGGCCCACTTCCAGGCCGAGTGGCGCGCCGCCGAGTCCCAGAACACCGCCGCCGGCAGGGCCAGAAGAGGCACCCCGGAGGAGATGCGCGCCGCGTCGGCGCTGTTCACGGCAGCCGCGGACGCCTACGACGACCTTGCGCGCAGAAGCCGCCCGCTGTTCGCCGCCGAAAGGGCCGACGCCGAGCGCTCGCTTCAGCAGGCAATCGCCCGCGCCGGCCAGTCAAGGCAGAGCGCGGCGAACACCGACGCGCAGGCCAACTTCCCGCGCGAATGGGCCGGCCTTGAGACGCGGCACCGCAACGCCGAGAACGCCAGGCGCGCGACCAACGCCGAGATGCGAAGCGCCGCAAACCTGTTCTCAGGCGTCGCCGACGGCTTCGACGACATAGTTCAGCGCAACGTCCGCCTCGCCGAGCAGAACGAGGGCGCCGCCATTGCCGCCAGGGCCACGGCCGAAAGCCAGCGCCAGGCAGCCATCGACGTCAGGGCAAACCTCGCGGTCCGCGAGGACTTCAGCCGCGCCGAGGCGACGCTCCAGCAGGCCAACGCGGCATTTGGCGCGCGCAGCTTCACCGCGGCGCTGGCCGGCTACAACCAGTCCGCCGGCCAGTTCGCCGCCGCGGCGCGCGAGACCGAAAGAATGAGGCTGCTCGCCGACGGCGCAGTCGAAGAGGCCAGGCAAAGCTCGGCCGCAAGCTCCGCCCTGGCCATAAGCACGGGGCTGGCGCTGGAGGAGGAAAGTTGAAAAACCGAGCAAACGCGACACAGGCGGGCCGCGCCCCCGCAGGGGCGGCGCCCGCAGGGGCGGCGCCCGAAAGGGCGGCGGCTGCAGGCCCAGCGCCCGCAAGGGCGGCGGCTGCAGGCCCAGCGCCCGCAAGGGCGGCGGCTGCAGGCCCAGCGCCCGCAAGGGCGGCGGCGCTCGCGCTGCTGGCGGCGCTGGCGCTGGCCGTTGCGCCGGCGGCATTCGCCTCGGAGGCGCAGCCTCCCCGCCCGCTCAGCCCGCTGACCGAGCAGTTCTACTCCGAGTACGTGAGGGCCTTCCTCAACAACGAGTTCCTGCTGGAGAACATCCGGCTGGTGGCGCTGGCCGAGGAGCGCTACGTCGAGGGCTACTACAGCGACGCCTTCGCGTACGCGCAGCAGGCGATAAGGTACGCGCGCCTCTCGGACGAGCACGTCGCCCTCCAGCTTGTTATCCGCGAAACCGACAACGCGATAAGCTCCGCGCGCTTCCGCCTGGAATGGGCGGCGAGGGTGAGGGCGCCGCAGCAGTACCCCCAGCTTTACGCCAATGCCGGCAGCGCCTTCCAAAGCGCCCTGGCCGCCCGCGAGCGGGAAAGCTGGGCCCAGGCAAAGGCCTTCGCGCAGCGCGTCATAGAGATTCTGGAGGGCGTGACGCCGATTCTGCCGGCGCAGTTCCTTGTCAGGACATGGGCCGCGACAAGGGACTGCCTGTGGAACATCGCGGCGCTGCCCGAGATTTTCGGCGACCCGACAAGGTGGCCGGCGCTCTACCAGGCAAACAGGGGCAGGATGCCCCAGCCCGGCAACCCGGACCTGATTCTGCCCGGCATGATCCTGGACATCCCAAGCCTCGCCGGCGAGACCCGCTACGGCCTCATGGACGAGTGGCCCGCCAGGGAAGACTGAGCCTGAGCCCGCCCGAAAAGCCCTCGGCGGCGCCGGAAGCCCGGCAGGTCGCCTGAGGGCGCTTTTTTGCAAAAGCGCGCCGAAACGCCTATATTTTAAGGATGAAGCAAATCCCGCGCCTGCCGGCCCGCCTTTTGGCGCTGGCCCTGTTTCTCGCGCTGGCGCCGCTCGCGCCGGCGCTTCTCTGCGCCCAGCCCATGCGCTCCCCGACCTGGGGCTTTCGGCTGGACCTGCCGCCCGGCTACGTCTACGTCGACGGCAACGCCTTTGACCGCTTTTCCTTCCAGGGCCCCAGCGGCGCCATGTTCGACATCGTGGTGTACAGCGGGGTCTACCGCGACATCGATGAGATGATGCAGGACGCCGCCCGCAGGATAGGCAATGCAGGCGGCCTTTCCTTTTTCGACTACGGCGGGAGGGAGGCGGCCATCATGGAGCTGCGCTTCGGCGGCATGGAGGGCTGGGCGCTGGGCCTTGAGCTGGCCGCCCTTGAGGAATGGGCGAGCCCCCCGCTCCTTCTGGCGCTGGCCTACGCGCCAGAAGGAGCGGAAAACGTCGACCTTCTGCACATTTCCGCCCTCAACTCGATAGCGCCGACCTTTGCCGACTCGCGCCGCCCCGGCCCCATAATGGAGTTCGCCTTTCCCCGCGGCGAGCCGGTGGAAAAGCCCCTTGCCGGAGGCCTTGGCCTTACCGCCATGATCCGCGAGAACGACGCGCTGGCGGCGCAGGAGCTTGTCGACCGCGAGTTTCTCGTTCTGAAGCTGTACCAGCACTCGCGCTACTGGCAGGAGGCCTGGATACGGTTTTACCGCGCCATTCACCGCGACTCGTGGGACAGGGTTGCCGACGCGGTCTTTCAGCTCGAGCGAAGGCTGAGCAGGGGCGGCGCCCTCGGGGGCGGCGCCCTTGGGGGCGGCGCCCTTATGGGCGGCGGCGCTGGGGGCGGCGGCGCTGGCAGCAGCGGCGCTGGCAGCAGCGCGGGAGCCCTTGGCGGCGCATTTGACCCCTCGCAGCTCGGCGCTCCGCGCAGCATGGACATAGGCGCGAGCGACCGCGCCTTTGCGCAAAGGGCGCTGGGCTTCGTGCAGGGCTTTTACTACGAGCGCGACCTTGAGGGCAGCGACTTCGTCAACCTGGTCACGGCAGTCACCGAGGGCCGCGGCGACTGCGACAGCCGCGCGATGCTTTGGGCAATGATACTGGCGCAGGCAAACATCCCCGCCGCGATAATGGTGTCGCGCCACTACTCCCACGCCATGGGCCTGGCCGACGTGCCCGGCGCCGGCGCCCGCTTCGAGGCCGGCGGCGTCCGCTGGCTGGTGGCCGAAACCACCGACGCCGTGGACATAGGCCTCATCGCCGCGCACAAAAGCTCCGTGGAGCGCTGGCTCGGCGTGATTTTCGAGTAGCGCCGGCGGGGCGCATAATCACCGCCCGCCTTGCGACCAGGGCGGAAAGGAGAAGTTACAATGGGTACCACCGTATCGACAATAAGGGCTGGTCAGAAACCGACTAAAGAGGAGCGCAGAAAAATGAAGGAGGAGGTCAGGGCGGCGAAGAAGCTTCCCCCTGCCAACGATCCGGAATGCCCGCCGTCCTCCCAGGAAGCTCTGGCCGAATTCGCGGCCATGGCGCGGGAGCGCAGGAAAAACCGGCGAAACCCCTTGCCCATAGTCGCGCTTCGCATCCAGCCGGAGGTGCTGGCAAAATACAAGGCATTGGGGCGCGGCTATTCCGGGATAATGGCGGACGTGCTTAGGGCAGCCGCGGATAACCCTGAAATACTGGGCAAAGCCCGCCCTTGAAATCGGGCAAGGGGCAAAAAAAACCGCCGCCCCGGCTGGGGCGGCGGCGGCCTTGCGGCCATCTTCAGTTGCGTTTGTCAGGCTGCCGTCAAGGAGCCGGCGCAACCACCGCGTGGAGAAGCTGCATCACTCCCCCCCTGGCGGTTACCCGTGAGACATAGGCGCGCGTAATCATGATGTAGTCGTTGGTTGCGAAACCGTCCAAGGGAAGATACGTCGCTGCTCCCACTGGCGGACGCAGCTCAAGCCTTTGCCCATTCCCCAAAATGACGAAGTGCGAGCGGTCGGGAGCGGGGTCTGTGTTGTTCGCCGTCGGATAGGTGATGAAATTTGCCTGCTCGCCGCTGCGCCCGAACCGCACCGGCCCCAGGGAGATCGGCATGAACCAGTAGTCATAGTTCGGCTCAACGATGTCCGCAAGCTGTACCGGTTGCGGATCAAACGTCGGCGCATTTGCCGGCGGGTCGATTATCGTTATGTCTCCAGGTGTAGCGCCTCCTATCTGAATTTGGTTCCTCAGGCTTGCCGTGCCTCCGGCTGCGGCTATGGTCCCCGTAACCCTGACCCACCGGTTGGTGAAGTCGACCAGATTAATATTGGGACTGGGTCCACCCCAAACCAGAATACCGTCCCTGGGACCGGTTCCGTCTTGCACGAAGATGTTGAAGTTGTCGAGACCCGTGCCGCCCGGATTCATGGTCCGATTGGTTACAAAGCCTTCCACCGTTACATTTTGCCCGCGTGCTACGCTGTTGGCGGCGGATATGCGGATTGCCGCTGGCGTCGTCGGCGCGCATTCATCGCATCCCGCGTCATTGCAGTGGTCGCAGTCGTAGTCGTTCCCAATCGGCGCGGAGTCGGCGCGTATGACCAGGTTGTTGATCTGGTGCGTGTGCACGCCTGTCCCCATCGTGCTGCCGTTTACGGCAAAGTTGGACGTCATAAGCCAGCGCAGGTACAGCCTTTCGTGGCCTTCCGCGCTCGGCGGAAGGAAGCGCCCCCGCTCCGGCTCGTTCAGGGTGTTAGCTGGGGGGCCGGTGGGTGCGGAAAGCGCTATTGTGCCGCCTACGCTGTTCCACTCGCCGGCGCCGCCGACGCGGTACTGCAGCCGCCAGTCTCGGGGGGCGATGGCTGTGGATCTCATGTGCCACGTTACCGCGATGTTGGCGCGGCCGGTCGTGGATATGGCGGTCTGCCACCATGCGTTATTGGCCAAACCGCTAAGCGCGCTGCCGCCGGTGCCATCCGGATTGAGCAACACGCTTACGCCCACGGATGTGTTGGTCAGCGCTCTTGGGGTTATTGCGCCCGCGCCCCCAGGCTGCGTCATGAATTGAAGGCGCGCGTCGTCTCGCTGCTGTCCGCCGGACGGCTGAACCATGATGTTCGCAGGCCCTATTATCGCGCCACCGACGGCACCGTTGTCCGCAAACTGCCACGCCGCAATCAGCGGCTCAGGCCCCGTCGCAGGAAAAGCATGCGTCAGCGTTATCGTCGCGCCGGTGTTGGCGGTTACCGTCGCGGTCTGCCCGTTGACGGTCGCCGTTGCGCCGCTCGCGAAGACGTGGCCGGGGTTTGCCGTCAGCGTCACCGTGGCGGCGTACGCGGTTTCAGGCAGGAACGGGCTGTCCGCCGGCTCCCACGTTACCGCGCCGGGGGTGAAGCCGGCGCTCCCGGCGACCGTTGCCGTCAAAGCCGGCGCCGCGCCCGCAGCCGGCGCCGCAATGCTGACAGCCGCGCTATAGATGTTCGCCTCTGCCGCGGCTTCGCTGAAATGGGCATCCGTAAAGGCGCGCTCCGCGTGGCTTGCCATGCCCTGGTAGACGTGCAGGTCGCTGTTTAGCGCCGCCACTCCGTAATCGCCGTGCGTCAGCTCAAACCGCGCGAAGTACGCGCCGGCGGGCAGTTGCAGGCTGCCTTCCCATAAAACCAGCCCGGGGCCGCCGGCAAAAACGGCGGCATCACCCGCGATGTCAATGGTACCCGCTATAACGCCATTCGCGTCAACGCTCCAAACCGCCAGCTCGCCGGAGGTTCCGGCGGGGACGGTCAGGGCCCAGCTAAGCGTCCCGTACCCGCCCTCGGGGATTGGCGCCAGGACGGCGGTAACGGAGGTTATCCCCGCCGGCGCCACGCTGACCGTTTGGGGGGCGGATCTCGCGGCCACTGCGCTGCCTATGTATGCGCTTACCGTCAGATTCCAGCTTCCCAGGGGCAGCGTGGCCTGCGCCGTGGTTTGCCCCTGCGGTATGCTGACAGTAACGCTGTCATGATTTTCGCGGGCAAAGACGGCGCTGAAGCCGGTAAAATCCGCCAGCGCTATGTCCGGCTGGATCGCGCGGCCCATGTCAAGCTGCCCTATCGTCAGCGAGACGGCGCCGGGGCCGGCCGCCTGCGGGGCCGCAGGGCCTTGGCATCCCGGCAAAGTCATCAGCAAAGAGGCGGCGAGCGCGAGCGCTATCGCAAAAGCGCCGGCTCTGCCTTTCCGTGTTCTCATGGTTTTCATCCCTCGTTTCTCCTTCCGAAAAATCCCGCCCGGCGCCGCGAATCCGGGCGCCGGGCGGGGCGGGTTTAGAATACCGCTCCGGTCGCGGTATCAAAGACGATGCTGTACGTTCTGTCGCTGCCGTCCGTTCTCACCCTAACCGTCACGAGCGGCGGGAAGTCAGCCGGATCAAGCGAAAGCGTCGCCGTGTTGCTGATTTCCTGCATGCTGCCGTCGAGCCACTGGATGCTGGTGAAGGCGTTTTCGGGGGCAATCGAGATTGTCCCGCCGGCTGCGCTGCCGGTGATGGTAACGCCATCGGCCAGCAGCGGGTTGCTGAACCCTGTCCAGGTGACGTTGAACGCGCCGGTTTGGTCGTCCCGGTTGTCAAATTCCGCCGGGTCGGCGCCGGAGAATATGGCCAGGTCGTTGATCTGGTGCGTGCCTGCGGGCGCAACCGTGTTGACGCCGGATACTACGCCGGCGCTGAAGTTGGACGTCATAAGCCAGCGCAGGTACAGCCTGTCGTGGCCTTCCGCGCTCGCCGGGAGCAAGCGCCCCTGCGCCGGCGCTCTCAGGGTGGAAGCATCGGGGCCGCTGGGAAGCGCGATTGCGCCGCCTACGCTGTTCCAGGCGCCGCCGCTGCCGACGCGGTACTGAAGCCGCCAGTCGCGGGGGCCGGTGTTCGTGGATCTCATGCGCCACGTTGCCGCGATGCTGGCGCGGCCGACTGTGGATACGTAGGTCTCCCACCATGCATTCCCGGCCAGACCGTCAAGCCCGCCGCTGCCGTCGTTAGCCGCGTTGCGCACGTTTATGCCCGAGGACGCGGCGTTAAGCGCCCGCTGGATGGGCGCGCCCCCCTCCGGCGAAACCCAAAACCGCAGCCGCGCAGTCGCGTCCTGCTGACCGTCGGACGGCACGGACGCATTCCCGTCGATGCTCGCGGAAACAAGCGGGTTGTTGTCGGTGCCCTCGCCTTCGGCGGTTCCAAACTTCCAGGCCGCCATCAGCGGCTCCAGTGGGGCCCCCGTCGCCGGGAAGACGCGCTCCAGCGTAATCGTCCCGTCGCCGTTGGCCGTTACCGTCGCGGCTGCCCCGTTGATGGTCGCCGTGGCGCCGCTCGCGAAAACGTGGCCGGCGCTTGCCGTCAGCGTTACCGTGGCGGTGTACTCCGTTTCATAGTAGAAGTACCGCTCGCGCGCGGGCTGCCACGTCACCGCGCCGGCTGTGAAGCCGGCTCCCGCGCCGGGCGTTGCCGTGGCGGCGGCCTGCGCCGCGCCCGCAGCCGGCGCCGTTACTGTGATGGCCGCGCTCGCGATGGGCGCGGCCCCCCCCCCCCCCCGTTGTCGGGGCCTGTCGGGCCGGAGCATCCGGCCAGGGCAATCGCCGCGGCTGCGGCCAGAGCCCAAAATACTTTCTTCGCTCTCATTGAACCTCCAATAGCGCTTTCCTGCGCTAAAGCTATCCGCGCATTGCTAGTTTTTAAATAGGCCGGCGTTTTTTTTCGGTTAAATCGCCGCCGGCCGATATGCGATTCCCTCGGTCTTCAGTCCTCACTCTTCAGTCCTCAGCCTTCAGTCCCTTATCACGGTGAACGAGTCGTACGGCACGCCGGCGGTAAAGCTGAAGGGGTCGGGAGCGCCGGGGTGCTGGCCGGACACGGTGCCTATGGGGTACGTCCTGAACGTTATGCTGCTTGGGCCGACCTCAACGATGGTGTAGCTGGGGATGCGCGGCTGGTGAAACACCGCGTTTGAAACGGGCAGATTCCCCTCCAGGTAGTTCAAGGATCCGGCCAGAGTCGGCTCGCCGGTGGCAGGATTCACGCCCAAAAACGGATAAACGGGATTTGCCTGGTTAAAAGGCCTGGTGCCGTGGGGAAAAGGAAAAGTGCGATCCGTGACAACGGAGTAAAACCCCTCCCCGCTGGACGAGGTAAACGTTACGTAGATGGGCTGCCCGCGGACGGGGTTGCGGATAACGTAGCTGCCGCCGCCTATCGTCGGGTGCCACTCGCCGCCCCGCGTCTCGTCCGGCACGGAAACCAGGCCGCCGCCCTTGCCCGCCAGCGGGAAGCTTCTGGCATAAACATGGTCGTGCCCCGCCAGGACAAAATCGACGTAGTATCCGTTGAATTGCTCGGACATAAGCGCCTCAAAGCCGTGTTGCACCCAGTACATAATGTCGAGATTCGCAACGTGGTAAGCCACGCTGGCCGTGGACTTGTGGTGAAAGACGATCAGCCAGTCAAACCTGCCCGCATGCCGCGCCGTTGCGTTTCGAAGGGTTTGCCTAAACTTCGAAATCATTTGACCCCCGGCGACGCGGGCATCAGGGAGGTGATTCTGACCGCCGGAGGTATTCAGCCCGACAAAAAGAACGTTGTTGTAGAGGAAGAAATAGTTCGCCCAAGTGGCGTCGTCCAGCGGAATGCCCGGAATTGTCTGCTCGTTCGGTATGACAAAGTGGTGCGGAAGGCTGTTCGGGGGCGCGCGGTCATGGTTGCCGGCCGTGGGGGCAAAGGGAAGGTTCCTGAGCCCGGGCGGCGCGAAAAAATCTGCCCATGCGGCCTCGCCGCTGCCTTCCTGGCTAATCTGATCGCCCATGCTTAAAATAAAAGCCGGCTCCCTGTTGACGATTCTTTCCATCGTCATTTTCCAGCCATCGGCAATGAGGGTGTCAAGCGACGGGTACCGGGTGGTCGAGTCAACGGGCTCGCCGTCGATTATCTGGGGATCCCCCACTATCGCGAAGCGGAAGCTTCGGGTATTTGGCGGTATCCTAAGCTCGTGCAGGGCGCTCCAGTTTACCCCGTCGCCGGATACCGAGTACTGATAAAGCGAGCCGGGCCTCAGCCCCCTTACCGTAGCCTGATGGGTGACAAAGCCGGTCGCCGCGGAGCGCGCCGTCCCCGTCGCCTCGATCAGCCCGCTTCCCGCCTCCAGGGTTCCCCTAAAGAAGCGGACGTGGGTGGACCTGCCGGCCGTTCCGCCATGGAAATACCAGCTAACCCCTATCTCCGTAGTGTCGTTCCCGGGAGTCAGCCCAAGGGTAAGCGGCTGATACGGGCTGCCGGGCCAGGCTGCCCCCCAGCTAAGGGTTTCCCGAAAATTGTAGACTGCGTCCCCGGAGCCTCCGCCGCCAGTAAAATCGCCCGTGGTTCCCAGCTCGTCAACGGAGCAGGCGCCCGCAAAAGCCAGCAAGGCCAGGGCAAGCGAAACCAGTGTTTTTTTCGCCAACATAATTTTTCCTCCATGCGTTATCAGCGCTATCATCGCTGCCATGAATTACAAACGGCGGGCGCTAGGAAACGGTCAGGAAAATGTTAAATTCGCATTAATAACATTTCCGGGCGCGGCGCAAAATCAGGGAAGCGCCGCGGGGGCAAAGCGCAGGTTAAAAAATGGTTAAAGTCATTAAAATTTTGCGCGCCTGATTGCGCTTTCTTTTCGAAAGCGCAAGTCTGAAGCCAGAAAAGCGCCCGAAGGGCTGAGCCTTTCAGGCTGAGCCTTTCAGGCTGAACACGAAGCGCTAAGGAGAGAAAGAAAATGAAAAACAGGCTTGCATTGGCGGCGCTGCTGCTGGCGGCAAATTTTGGACACCTGTGGGCGCAGGGCTTGCCCGGCGGCATTTGGTCGTCGCCTCAGAACATGGCGACTGAGGGAAGGTTTCGCAGCGACGCCGATGATTTCATGAGGGTGGACGCCTTTAACAACCTCAGCTTTAATCACTGGTTTGGGATGGTGTCGTTTCTTCAGGACCCGCAGAACAGGCCCATCGCGACCCTCGGCTTTGCCGCAAATGTTCGAAGCGTGTATATCGCCGCGTTTTACAGCGGGAGTTTTTGGGCAGGCGCGCCTGTCAACAACCCAACCGAGCGGCAGTTCGGCCCCGGCAACTTTCCCTACGGGGGCCAGCCGGGCGTGACCTACAGGGTTTTCGGCCACATCAACGTCGCGCCGGATCCCGTCAACAACATAGCGCTGCTTATCGGCGTCGCCGACATGGGCTTTCGGCTCACTTACCGGACGAACCACCAGTCGTTCCGCGACAGCAATATCGTAGCTGAAGACCGAGTGCCGATTACAGGCCAGCCGGCATTGGAAGTTGTAGACTACCAACTGTTTAGAAATTTCAGGGCGGCCCAGGGCTACATGGCCCCGCAGATCGCGTGGGGAATGGCGCGGAACCTGACGGAAAACGGGATAAGGCCCCACGCGGCGCTTGACCTTGTGTTTAACCGCCATTTTTCAAGGATGGAAACCGCTGGGCCAAACGCGGCCGGCCATACCGGCGAAAGGGTGGAGCGCTCGTCAAATTACTTTGCCCCGCGGCTTGCAGTCGGCTCCGGCGGCTTTACCTTCTTCAGAAGCAGCGGGGGCGGCTTCAGCAGCCAGGCGTATCTTGACTATGCGCTGGCGCTGAGAATCTACCGAAACGAGTTCAATTACGTGGAGGGAAATGCGCTCCGGATCGGCCAAATCAGGGGAACCAATATCCCGGGGTCGTTTCCCCTAGTCGAGCGCAGCTATGTGTCAAACGCGCTTACCCCCGCGGTCAGCGGCTCCTGGAGAGAGGGCAGGCTCGCGCTGGGCTTTAGGCTGAACCTGCCCCTAGCGTTCACCAGGCAAAAAACCGCGGTAATGGGCCTAAATCCCGCGAATGAGCTAATCAACGCCGGCGACAGCATGTCAATGGGGGCTTTTGCTTTCCGGCCGGATCTTCGGCTTGGGCTGCAGTATGAGCTTGTTCCGGGCCGCTTTACCCTGAATGGCGGGGCGCTCATTCAGGCCACGGCGATTTACCTGCGCAGCACTTCCAGGGATGTTTACAACGCATACGGCATCAGGATTCACTCGGAAAGAATACGCAATAATTCGTTCGGTCCCGGCTCCGGCCCCGGCTCCTTTACCAGCGGCTTCCACATCGGGCTTAACTTTAACTTTTTGGAAAACATTTGGGTTGAGGCCACCACGGGAGTCAGCAACGCTTTTGGCAGCGAGCAGGCGATAGACGTGTTTATGCCCGGGGGGCTTTTCTCCTTCGGGAGAATCATGATGGGGCTTAGGTTTTAGCCGCCTGCCCGCCGGCGATTCACTGTCGCCCGGCGAGCGGATGGCAAAAACATTTGCAAATATTTTTTTGAGGAGCGTGGCATGAGAGTCTTGAAAAAACTTGCGGTTCCATTGGCGATTTTTTTGGCCATTGGATTTTTCGCGGCGGCGTTTTCGGCCTGCAATAACGAAGTAACCGGCCCTTACCTGGGCCTGGGAGGCGGCGGCGGTGGCGGCGGCGGCGGCGGGGGAGGAAGCGCTCCGCCGCCGCCCTTTGTGCGCATTCACCCGGATCAGCCCAGGGCGCCCGGAAACGTTACGGTTGACATTTTCAACTTTAACGACTTCCACGGGGCCCTGGACAGCAACGTGAACGATGAGGATCCGGGCGCGGCGCGGTTTGCGGCGGTCACGCGGCACCTGATGCGGAATTCCGAGCACTCCATCCTGCTTGCCGGCGGGGACAATTACATCGGGCAGCCTATTTCGGATATTTTCTACGGCAGGCCCACTTCCAGAATTTTCAGGGAGATGGGGGTAAGCTACTCGGTGGTGGGCAACCACGAATGGGACTGGGGCTTTGACAAGTTCGAACAGTTTGTTTACTACGGGCATCTTCACTTCCTGGCCGCAAATATTTTCTATGAGGGCACGGACATCCGCCCCGACATTTTCCATCCCTACGTTGTCATAAACAGGGCCGGAAGGCGCATAGCCATCGTCGGCTTTACGCTTGTCAGCACCCCCCGCGTCGTCGTCGCCTCCGCCATCGCGGGCTTCGAATTCCGCGACGTGCAGCCCTGGCTTGGCGATATGGTCAATCGGTTAAGGGACTATTACGGCGCCGAGGCGGTTCTCGCCCTTACCCACGAAAACAACGCTAGGATTCTGGGGGATCTGGCGAACCTGGGCTTTGACGCCATCTTTTCGGCGCACTCGCATACCATCATGAACACGCCGATAAACGGCGTTCCCGTCGTTCGGACCAGCCACAACGGCAGATCCCTGGCAAGGGTAAGCCTGGACTTTGGCAGCGAAGGGCTTACGGGCGTCAGGACGCATATTTACCAGGATTTTGTTGACGGCCACCTTCCCGCCAACGTGGTTGACCAGAACGTGGCCGCCATTGTCACTCAATATGACCGGATGACCGCCCCGTTCCTGGACGTGATACTGGGCCAGTTTGGCTCCGGCATTTACCACGGAAGGCATCCGTGGGCAAACCAGCTTGTGTTTGACTACGTAACGCGGGTCAGGCCCGACTGGGAGGATGTCGTCCTTATCCAGAACAACGGCGGCTGGAGGGACATTGGTCATCAGGAGCCGAATAGCTTTTTGACGGTTCGCCACGTTTGGACATTGATGCCTTTCATAAACGAGATTTACCTGTTTAGGCTGAGGGGCCAGTACCTGATACATCTTCTGAACGGCAGGAACGCGACTAACACCGATAATGCCGCCCCGTCGGGAACGGTAAACGCGGCGCGCAACGCCGACGGCAACTGGACTGTCGCATCCACCGGCCAGGTTATTACCCCATCCGGACTTTACAAGGTGTCGATGAATGACTTCATGTTCACGGGCGGCGACCTCTTCGGCGTGGAAGAGCTGGTGGATGACCCCTACCCCATTGTTCTGGGCACGACGCTGCGCGACGCGATTCTCGCCCAGGTAAGGCACAGTCCGCCGCAGATATTGCCGGAGAGGGGACTGCTGGCGGCCTGGAATTTTCCCGGCAACCCTGCCGTCAACAACGCGCTTAATTGGCCCGACAACAACGCGGTTCGGCCGTCCAGCGGCTATCAGCGAGACAGCGCGCGCCTGCAATTCCTTACGCAGTCCGGTAGCGCGACAACCCCGAGGGTGCTGAGCGGGATGTCCGCGGCCGTGAACGTGCGCAACGCGGCTGACGACGGCGCCAGCGGGCTTAACGGCCTTGCCAACAACGCATGGTGGCAGACCGCCATATCCACGGTCGGCCACGAGAACATTGAAGTATCGTGGCGCATGAGATCCACCAACGCTGGCCCCCGCGACTGGCGGATGCAGTACCGCGCGGGCAGCTACGGCTACTGGAGAAACCTCGGCGGCGCAATCGCGGTTGTGACTCACGGCGGCGTTAATCCCAGTATTGGCGACAATCCTTTGAACTACCGCTTCCTGCCGCCGACCGCGGAAAACCAGGAAAGGCTGTACCTGCGCTGGCTTATGACATCCAACGTCAGCGCAAGCGGCGGCACGGTTGGAGCCGGAGGCACGCACCAGATCAACAACATACGCATACGCATCGACGCCGAGCCGTTTTACAACTGCGACCACTGCAATGACGCGGGATGCGACATATGCAATCCCCCGCCGCCTCCCCCGCCACCGCCGCCGCCGGCGCCAATCAGCATTTCCGCCGCCAACGCAATACCAAGCGCGCCGATAGCCACCGCGGAAGTTGCAACGGTGGAAGGCTTTGTAGTCGGCCGGGCCATGCAATTGAGCGGCCAGGCCTATGACACCTCCCAATTCTTCGTGCAGGACGGAACCGGCCCCAGGGACGGCATTCTGGTTTTTGGCGCTAATCTGTCCAGCTACGTTGGCCGGTGGGTCAGGGCCACCGGATACGTAACCCCCGCCAGCCAGACAGGCCCGAGGAACCAAATCCAAGTGGGGGGAGCAGCAGCCGTCAGGGGAGCCGTAGCGCTAATCGACCCGCAGCCACCCCCGCCGGAGTTCGGGACGCAGGCGGTGGAGCTTTCGGACATCGTCGCGCCGAACAACGAATACTGGTTCATGCCGGTCTCGCTGGGGCCTGTGCAGTTCGGGCACAATGCCGACCGATTGACTTTCCTCGCCGCAAGCGGCGTCAATACAGCCGCGGCTCCTCCCCGCTCGCACTTCGTCATTGTGGAGGGTGGGCAAAGGCTTGAGCTGCGTCCGCCTGTGGAGGCGAGCGCAACGTCCCCCTGGGAAGATTTCGCAACCGGCGAGTACATCATGATTACGCGCGCCTATGCCGTGTGGCAAAACGCCAGGCTGACGATACAGCTTCTCCACGCGCAGGTTGAGAGGGTAAACCCTTAACGGCAGCCTGACAGGCCAAGCGGAAAATGCCGCGAGGCAGGCCGCCGCCCCTAACGGGGGCGGCGGCTTTTTTTGGCGCCGGAGGCAGGCGCGCGCGGCCTGCGGGTTTTGGGGGGAGCAGCGCTAGCCTGCGGGTTTTTTGGGGGAGCGCGCCAGCCTGCGGGTTTTGGGGGGCTGGCGCTAGCCTGCGGGTTTTGGGGGAGCAGCGCCAGCCTGCGGGTTTTGGGGAACGGCGCCAGCCTGCGTTATTTTTGGGGGCTGGCGCTAGCCTGCGGGTTTTGGGGGAGCGCGCCAGCCTGCGGGTTTTTTGGGGGCTGGCGCCAGCCTGCGGGTTTTTTGGGGGCTGGAGATCGGA
>Ga0209755_10000767_pt1 | contig 55800 bp, 52 predicted proteins | sample TergutCo191P1_FD_187301 | JGI IMG/M metagenome (GOLD analysis project Ga0209755, IMG submission 187301) | Cornitermes sp. P1 segment gut microbial communities from Petit-Saut dam, French Guiana - Co191P1 (SPAdes) (version 2) | ecosystem: Host-associated > Arthropoda: Insects > Digestive system...
TAGCTAGTGGTTATTTCCTACTAGCCACTCCCTACTAGCCACTAGCCTAGAGAGTTTATCTGCGTTTGCTATAGAAACTTTAAAACGGAGAATCCACCTATGGAAGAGGCAAAAGCCACTCGCAACCACAAAAACAGTGTTTTCACATGGTTATTCGGCAGGCAGGAAAACCTGCTGGAGGCATACAACGCACTAAGCGGCGCAAATTATCCCAAAGACACGAAAGTTGAGATAATCACGCTTTCCGATGTTCTTTACATGGAACAGCAGAATGACATAGCATTCGTGATAGAAGATAAGCTGGTAGTGCTCATTGAGCATCAATCTTCGATTAACGAGAATATGCCGCTTAGAATGCTTGTCTACATCGCAAGAGAATACGAAAAAATAATAGACAAGCGAAGCCTGTACAAGGAAAAGCAGATAAAAATTCCAACGCCGGAGTTCATAGTCCTTTACAATGGCAAAAAAGAACAACCGGATTACAGAGAAATGAGATTGTCGGATTCCTTTGAGCTTAGAAACGAGCCTTTCTTTCTAGACCTTGTAGTGAAGGTTTACAACATAAACAAAGGCTACAATTCGGAAATATCAGCCAAGAGCCCAGTTTTGAGCGAGTACAGCGAATTTATTGCAGAGATAAACAAAAACCTGCAGACAATGAGTCGCGACTTGGCAGTGAAGACTGCGATAAAAGCCTGCATCAATCGAGAGATTTTACTACATTTTCTAAGAGAGCACGGCTCGGAGGTTGAGAATATGCTTTTGACAGAATGGAATATGAAAGATGCTCTTGAAGTAAGGCTCGAAGAAGGCATCGCTATTGGCGAAGCTAGAGGTCTTTTGCAGGCGGCTCGTCAGATGAAAGCTGAGAATATGAGTTCCGATTTAATATCAAGAGTCATCGGCTTGCCTAAAGAAGATGTTGAACGGATGTAGGCCAAAGTTAAACCTGTTCTCTTTTTCCAAATAGCGCAGTTCCCACTCTCAGCATTGTTGCTCCTTCGGCTATTGCAATTTCCAAGTCGTCTGTCATGCCCATTGATAGCTCTGTGAAACTTGAAAACTTTGGGCTTGTGTTGAAAATCTTGTCTTTTATTTTTTTTAAAAAAGCAAAACATTCCCTGGAATCTTCAGGGTTGCCGGTGTTTTTGCCTATGGTCATAAGCCCTTTGTAAACCAGTCTTTTAGGTTCCGGCAAGCTTTGCAGAAAGTCAAAAGCATTTTGCATGTCAAGCCCGCTCTTTGTGGATTCCTTCGATGTGTTTACTTGAAAAAGAATTTCCATATTTTTGTTTGCCTCTTCGCACAGAGCTTCCAGTTTGAGCACAGATTCCATATCTGCGATTGAGTCTATGGCACAGGCAACGGACACTGCTTTTTTCAGTTTGTTTTTTTGCACCGGGCCTATTATTCTGCAAGTTACTCCGCTTATCGGCGGCAGGAATTTTTCAAGAGCTTCCTGCACTCTGTTTTCGCCGAATTCGCGCGCACCCAAAGCAACAGCTTCCATAACGGCAGACAACGGATGCGTTTTGCTAACCCAAATGAGCCTAACGCTTGCAGAGTCTCTACCGCAAGCTTTGCACGATGCTTCAATGCGCTCAAATATTTGCCGCTTATTGTTTTCCAAATTCAAAATTCCAAAAGTATTTGTATTCAACGGATAACAAAATTCTTTCTGCAAAAGAGTCGTTAAAAAAAGAATCATCGAAAACGTTATTGGAGTTGCTTCGATTAAATAAACCTAAGCACGAAGAAACATAAGACTTGTTTTTACCAAGCTTCCATAAAGGCCCTGTTGAAAGCAGGTAGTATGAAAGCGGCTCCTTATCGTATTTCTTAAAGGGAGAGGAAAAATCAAGTTGCCTGCCTGAAAGCATTCCGGATAATTTAAAACTCCAGGCAAAACCTTCATTGAGCTTATACAGAATGTTATAGTTTGCTCCGCTCACATAATCTCTGCTGTAAAGCGGAATGCCTCGCATATAATCAAAACTCTTTTTGTCGTAATCGGAATTTACGTCTATAAGCGTGAAGAAAAATGAAAATGAAATATCAAAACTGCTTCCGAAATATGTTCCGCCGAGCTGCGTACTGAAGCTCTGCACTTGAGAATAAAAAGACTTGTTGTAAAAATGGTCAAAAATATAGCCTGCATCCCAGGTTTCTTGTATAGGAGGCTTGTCAGTTGGTTTCATGGCCATTTCAACATCCGACCAAATGTTTTCATTTTCATATATAAAGCGAATTTCCAAGAATGAGAACGGAGGCGGCAAAGGCGCAAATCCTATTCCTGCTAACAGAGTTCCGTAAAAAGGGGATAGTTCGGCACCGGCTAAAAATCTTATATATTTTGTTTTGTTGACATCCCAAGTTCCATAAGCCTTGGCTTCCAGAGGCTCAAACCATTCAAAAGCAAAATTTGCGTTGAATTCCGGAACAAATGCTCCTCTTAAGCCGGCCGGAGCCGCCATGCTGAGCATTCCTACTTCTATATTTGGTCCAAGCACAGGAATATGCGAATGGAAAGCAAAACCGGTGGAAAATAGAACAAAAATTAAAAAAAACTTTTTCACAGTTGTAAAAAATACTATTTTTAAAGCATGAGAAAAATAATTTTAGCAACTTTAGCCGCAGGAGTGCTGATTTTCGGTTCATCCTGCTCTAACAGGCAGCAGTCGCCCGTCTTGATAGACCGTGGCATACCAAAGGACGAGCGTGACTACGACGTGGTTCAAGAGGGTTATGGCATAGATCCCCAGCTGAAAAAGATTTTTTTAGCAGGCTACATCGCCGAAGGCATGAACAAAAACTTGGTGAATCTCCTTTGGGGACCTCCAGACAGAGAGTTCGACAGCGGCCTGACTTGGGAATACATAGATTACAAAACGGGTGAAGTGATTACCCGTTTAAGATGGGAAGAAAAGGACCCTCATAAACACGGAGGTGTGGATTGGACAAACGCTTCTAAGTTGATTGAAATAGAGGGCGATCCTTATGGCGGTTCGCCGCCACCGCCATCTTTCGACGACGATGGCATTTACTAGCCGTTAGGTAAGTATCGCCATGCTGGAGCCTCTGTTGCTCCTCTCACGGCGGTACTCGCTAACTCTGTTGCACCACTCGGTGCGAAATTTCAATTCCAGCATTTTGCGTATAATGCCTCCGGATTTTTCGCCAATGCCGTGAACTATGCGAATGCTTTTCCAATTGTTTTTCTTGGCTAACTCCAATTCAAGTTCCACCTTGCACAAGGCTTCCTCCAGTCCAAGCTCGTGCAAATCTATTTCCGAATCTGCAAGAATTTCTTTTTGATGCGTGGCTCTTTTTTTCTTGCTTTTGTATTTTTTTACTTGAACGTTTCTGACAGGCGTAGCTGCAGCATCCTTGTCAAAAACGGTGTGGCTTTCCAACCATAATAGCTGTGGGTTCATTATAAAAGGACTTTTTAACGGACAACAACTTTTCTTATTTCTTTCCCTGTTTTCACAACATACACACCGGGAGTAACAGGTTTGGCAGTTCCCATTGGAGTTCCGTTTAATTTATAATACATGGCTTGGCTAGCTGCAAGTGGCAAGTGGTTAGTGGTTATAATTGGAACATTTATGCCACCTGATGATGAGGATGGTTGTTGTGAGGATGATGAGCTTTTGCCAATAGCTTTCTCAATAACATTTTGGTCGCCGAGGAGCAAGAAGTAATCGATGTTGGCGCCATTGGTTGTAAAACTAAATACAATAGTATTGTTGCCTTCTATGAGGTTTACATTACCGAGTTCCTTTATTTCAAATTTACCCCAGTCGCTTGTGGAGATGTTTGATTGCGTTACTGCCGGTTGACCATTCACAGTCACCGAAATGGTTGTTTTCTCTGTGGTGGCAATTGCAACGGACATTGTATATGTTCCGGCAACTAATGCGTGGACATCATTATAAGTAAGCGTTACTTGCGAATTGATACCATCGACGGCTTTATTGCCATCGTTGACCCTCGGATTTCCGGTATACGATGTCCAATCCTTAAACTTTCTGAGCAGGGTATATTTACTGCTCTTAGGCACATATCCTTCAACCAATATTTGCGGGCATTCATCCAGCACTCTGACTGTCGCTTTAGGGTTAGGCGCAGACATCATCCAGTCAACATGGAACAGGCAGCCTTTGAGAAGCTCAGGAAAGCTGCCAAACACCGAATTGCAACTGGTTCTATGGCAGTTCTGAACCCATTCAAGAACTCCAGTAGCATTCCAATTACCGCCGAATTGGGCAATTGCCCCTTCTATACAGGTTCCCAAAAGGCCGCCATAAGTTTTGCCAAGTACACTCGGATAAGATTTCGGCGGCAAACCAATCTGCTCAGAAAGGCAGTCAAAATCACCCAAGCCGCCGCCCGGTATCAAAAAGTCAATTTGGGTAGTTGCAACGCCTCCGGTGTTCCTGCCCATGATAATAGCTTTTTTTCCGGTAATTGCCCTGTGCATGGGCATAGGGCTGCCATGCTCGTACTCTCCGGTAAACGTTACTTCAAAACACTGTCCGCACACAGCCGTGGCTGTAGCTCCAAAGCCGTAAGCAAGCTGAGGGTTGCTTGGGTCAACAAAGGGAATCTGATCCCAGCAGGAATATGCCGGGCCGCCATCCTTGGCGCACTTAGCCTCAGCTATATCGCCCAAGGGAAGTTCTTTATTGTCAATGCCGCAAGATCTTGATAGACCGTATTGTGAAAATTTAGGATCCGATGACAAATTTTGATTCCAAGAACAAGTGGGCTTGCATCCATCCCAATAGCTAGAAAGCCATCCCGAAGTTTGTGGCTGCGCAAAACTGCTTGCGGAGAATGCGATGGTAAGCAATGCTGAGAAAAAAAGCGTTTTGTTCATAATAATAAATATATAAATTTATACATTTAGCAATATGCAAAACCTCCCCGCCCTCCCCCTTGCGGATCTAACGGCACAAGCCAATGCTTTAAAAGAAAAGCTGCACGGCAAAAATGTTTATTGGGTTTTCAACAGGCAAATAAATTACACAAATGTTTGTTGCCTGCATTGCAGTTTTTGCGCATTTTCCAAAATAAAAAAGAATAGCCCCGCTGCTTACAATATGAGCTTGAATGAAATTCTGGCAAAAGCCAAAGAAGCCGTAAATTCAGGCGCTCGTGAGTTGCATATAGTTGGCGGGTTGCACCCGGACAATCCTTTTTCGTATTACACGGATATGCTGAAGGCTTTGAGGAAAAACTTTCCCGATGTAAATTTGAAATGCTTTACCGCTGTGGAAATTTGCCACTTTGCGAAACAGGAAAGCAGGAGCGTTGAAAGCATTTTAATGGAATTGAAAGAAGCCGGTTTAAATACAATGCCGGGCGGCGGCGCTGAAATTTTAGTTCCTGAAATAAGAAAGCAAATTTGTGGAGAAAAAGAGACCGGCGAGGAATGGCTTTTTGTTCACAGAACTGCTCACAAGCTTGGCATACCAACAAATGCAACTATGCTTTTTGGGCATATAGAGAGCATGGAAGACAGAATTAAGCATTTGGAGATGCTGCGAGATTTGCAAAGCGAAACGGGTGGCTTTTTGGCGTTCTTGCCGCTTGTGTTTTTGCCGCAGAACAATGCGCTTGGCAGGCGTGTTCAAAACAGAACCGGCGAAGAAGATATTTTAAAAACAATAGCTCTTTCAAGGCTTATTTTGGATAATGTGCCGCATATAAAAGCCTATTGGGTACAGATGGGCGTAGAGACTGCTTTGAAAGCTTTGCACGCCGGAGCTTCAGACCTGGACGGCACGGTTATGGAAGAGCGAATTTCACGTGCGGCAGGCGCAAACACCCCAAATGAACTAACCGCAAGCCGCTTGCAGGAGCTGATTAAAGGGGAAGGGCTTGTGCCTGTAGAAAGAGACGCATATTATTTTTGTAAATTCCCTCCATGCGAACAATAGAGAAATTAACGAGCAAAGGCTTGCCGCTTAGAGGCAACGATATAGATACCGATCGTATTATACCGGCGCGTTTTTTGAAATGCGTAACTTTTGAAGGCTTGGGCGAACACGCTTTTGAAGACGATATTGAAGGCGTTCACAAGCAAGGCGGCCTTCACCCTTTCAGAGACCCGAAATACAAAGATGCCGGCATTTTGGTTTCCAACCGCAACTTTGGCTGCGGTTCAAGCAGAGAACACGCTCCGCAAGCTCTTTTGCGCTACGGAATAAAAGCCATAATAGCCGAGAGTTATAGCGAAATTTTCTTTGGGAACTGCGTTTCAATAGGCATTCCGTGTTTTGTTGCAAACCACGAAACATGCGAAGAACTTTTAGCCTGGATTGAAAAGAATCCGTCTGTTGAATTTTCCGTGGACGTAAAGGAAATCAAGGTTTGCACTCCTGAAAAAACATTCAATCTTGTATTGCCGGAAGGCCCGCGCGGCCAATTTTTAGATGGTTCATGGCACGCCAGAAGCGTTTTGCTTATGAATAAGGGAAAAATCGAAAGCTTGGCAAAATCATTGCCTTACTGAATATGAAAGCTTTAGTTATAATTCCAACTTACAACGAAATGGAAAATATTCCTGAGTTCATCCCGTCTGTTTTGCAGCAAAACAGTGATTTGGAAATCCTTGTTGTAGACGACAATTCTCCTGATGGCACAGGGGATTATGTTGAAAAACTATCCGAAAAAAACAGCAGAGTTCATGTTTTGCGGCGCAAAAAAAAGATGGGTTTGGGAACAGCTTATGTTGCCGGTTTCAAGTGGGCTTTGGAAAAAGATTACGAAAGAATTTTTGAAATGGATGCAGACGGAAGCCATAGCCCCGAGGCTTTGAATGTTTTTTTAAAAGAATCGGAATCTGCGGATTTGGTTTTGGGAAGCCGTTATTTGAATGGGAAAATATCTGTTGTTAATTGGGATTGGAAAAGACTTTTCTTAAGCTATAGCGCAAATCTTTACACAAGAATTGTAACCGGGATGCCTTTTGCAGATGCAACAGGTGGCTTTAAATGCTTTAGCCGCACGGCTTTGCAAAGCCTTGATTTAAGAGGATTAAAAAGCGATGGCTATTGTTTTCAAATAGAAACCACGCACAAATTGTGGAAGAAAGGCTTGAAAATAAAAGAAATCCCCATAATTTTCACAGACCGCACAAAAGGCACGTCAAAAATGAGCGGTGGCATAATATCCGAGGCTTTCTTGTTGGTAATTAAGCTAAGGCTGTTCGGGTAAATTTACTATATTACCTCCGTGAATTTATATCGTTTATACCGCTTGTTTTTTCCGGTAGCTTTAGCTGTGAGCTTTTGCCAGGCAGCTTCTCTTATTGGCGCAGATGCTCTGGGACTTGAGCAGCCTCCGCAGAATGCCGTTATTGTGAGAAACGGGCTTGCCCCTCAAAATCCGGCAATAAATGCCTTTGAAAATAAAACAAAATTCGGAACCTCAATTAGATTTGAGCATGCAAACGCAAGTAATGGTGATAACTCTCTTGGTTTAAATTCCTTCACAGTGCCTTCAATATCAATGGTTTTGCCGCTTGGTTTTTTGGGAACATTTGGCATAGGCTTGGAACAAAAATATTTTGCAAACAATCGATTTGAACTTGTGGACACAGAATTAGATGCAAATGTTTTGTATGCATCAAGAACCGGGCTTTACGAACTTGCTCCGAGCTATTCTCTAAGGTTGCCATTGTTTTTAAGCGATTTTGCGATTGGAACCTCTTACAGAATTTTCTTTGGTAATTCATATTCAATACTTGAGCGAGGCAAAAGCCAAAAATGGGATGATAACAATTCCTGGATGGTTAACGGTATTCAAATCACAGACAAAAAAACAGGCGAATTCAAAAAAATAGACGATGATTGGTGGCAGTCTTTTGGTTGGAGCTTGCACTATCATAAAAAAACTGCGGATTATTTTGTGTCTTATTTTCCGGCTGTTGAAATGGAAAAAACCACGAGAACCAATGTACAATTCAGCAATTCAGATACTTTGAAATCAAAGAAAACAACAGAAAATTTTAAGCTTCCCGAACATTTTGCAAGCGGAGTTAATTTTCTTTTTTTGAAAAAACATAATGTGAGCCTTGTTTATGAATGTCAAAAATGGGTGGAGAACGAGTTGGTAGAAACTCAAGTGGCAAATTCATATTTTGTTGAATATAAGCTTAATGGCACAGGGCTTCATTATAGCCAGTTTTTTCAGAGAAATAACTTTGGCATAAATGCGTGGTATGCGGAGAAATACATAAAAGGCGTAACAGAGTTCGGAGCCTCTTTGCTTTCCGATTTATGGCTTGGCCGCAGAGGAACCCTTGTTGGGCTTCAGTTGTTTGGCGGTTACAGAGATGCGGAAGCAGAAAACTATTGGAACGAAATGTTTTTCGGATTTAAATTAAACTTAACCGGAGTAGGCAACTGGGGAACAAGTTCTCGCCGAAGGTAAACTATGCAAAGTTTTAATCAATTAAAATCGGATTTTGAGAGAGCTTCCGAATTGTCACTTGAATTTCCAAAAGATGCAGAGCGTGAGGCAGCTAAGTTTGCAAAGGAGACTTTCGGTAAAGAGAAGGGCAGAGAAGATTTTAGAAATAAACATATCGAGTGCATAGACCCAGCCCTCGCACGTGACCACGACGATGCCGTGAGCGTAGAGGAAACCAAAGACGGATACGTTTTAGGCGTGCATATAGCAGATTTGAGCCACTTTGTAAAGCCCGGCTCTGCGCTGGATAAAGAAGCAAGAAAAAGAGCGTTCACACAATACCTGCCTTGGTGCGCTTTCCCTATGCTCCCGGAAATTCTTTCTGCAGATTTGTGTTCTCTAAAAGAAAATGTGAATCGTTTTTCATTTAGCTGCATAATTAATTTGGATAAAAAATGCAAAATGAAGAGCTATCGTTTTACAAAAGGCTTAATAAAAGTAAGCCGCTCCATAACTTACGGACAGGCAGTTGAACTGTACGAAAAAAAAGACAAGCACATTTGCCTGCTTGCGCATGTGGCATCCAAGCTCAAAAAGAGCCGTGAAGAAAACGGACTTTTGGAAATGGACAGCACCGAATACCAATGCATATTCAGCAAAAAAGGCACACCTATTCGCATAGCGCCGAGAACAACCGAAAAAAGCAATTCCTGGATAGAAGAATGCATGCTTGCTGCAAATAGATGTTGCGCTCTTGAGCTGCAAAAAAAACATTTGCGTGGAGTTTACCGCATTCACGAGGCCCCTGATTCCAAGGCTTTAACAGAGCTTATGCAAAACGAGCCTAACTTATTTTTCGGATCTCCTGTTGACCCTAACAAATTGCTGAAAAACTACAAAGGCGAAGACACTCAAGATAAAAGGGCTTTTGCGCTTTATTCACATTTGGTTAAAAAAGCAAAAGGCAACCCTCTTTTGATAAACCGTATTTTGCGGAGCATGCAAAAAGCTCAGTATTCCTCCGAATGCATTGGGCATTTTGCGCTGCACTGGAAAGACTATGCGCATTTCACTTCGCCAATTCGCCGTTATGCGGATTTATGGTGCCACAGAGAGCTTGCCGGGATGCGTGAGCAAGAGAAAAAAGCAAAAGCAGGGGCATGGGATAAAGGATTATGCTCCGGCTTGAATGAAATAGAACTTAAGAATATGAGAATAGAGCGCAAATCTATGAAACTTTGCGTAAGCTATCTTTTGCAAGATTTGGTTGGGGAAACATTTAAAGCGGAAATTCAAGGCGTTGAAGATTTTGGAATTTTCATTTCCGTTTCAAACAACATTATAGCGTTGGCAGACGGGCTTGTGCATGTGCGTGACATTCCAGGCGATTATTTTGTCTATAACGAATCGAGAGGAATACTGGTTGGAAGACGCTCCGGAAAAAGATACAAAAGAGGCGATAAAGTAACTGTGAAGCTAATAAAAGTAAACCCGCTCAAGGGTGAAAATGATTTTGAGATTGTGGGCGGCAACAAGCGCTTTGGCCGCCGCTAGAGAATCTGTGAATTACAACCTTACCCATGCTACACCGGCATACTTGCTCTGAAACCCTTTGCTTTTGCCTTTATAGTTTTTATAAATATGGTCAACAACAACATTTGATTCTCTAACGGAAGAAGCACTACCGAATGCGAAAAAGAAAAACCCGTTTTCGGCTTCGAAATTCTTTATAACATTAAAAAGCTCTACCGGATTTTTACCGTATTTTCCTATAAAAATGCTATCGTTTAAATACATGTAACCATCTTTTTTTACATAAAGGCAATTCAAATTCGGATTGTCTTTAAAAGGCTTTCTGCTCATATAGTATTCCAAAACAGGGCGAGAAGCCGAATCTGCGTAAACGAGGCTTTTAGCGGTTGCGTTTTCATTTATATGCAGCAGAACTTCTGCGCTCTGCGGAGAACCTATTCCCTTGTGCATTCTTATTGAATTGCTCGAAAGAGCAAGAATAGCAAAAATTGTAAGAACGCCAATCAACGTTGGCGTTCTTACTTTTAAAAAAACTCTGTGAACGCAAAAAGCCACGGGAATAAAAACGAGCGGCATAATGAAAACCAGCTCTTTTGAACCGGTTACCTGCACTAGCGACCAGTTTCGCATAATGCGCATAAAATCGTTATAGGGTTCTCCGAGCGGTGCTATTTTCAAAAAATGAAGCAAAGCCAAAATAAAAACCGGAATAAAAATTGAAAGCAGCAAACTCTTTTTTTCCTTGTATAAAAGAAAACTGCCAAAACCTAAAAGCAAAACAAAGAGCGCTGCATTTATCCAAATAAAAGGGCCAAAAACAAAATAATGGAAATCTATGAAATGCCGCCCAAGCATTTGAATGAAAAATTCCTTGAACTCGTAAGCACCCGGATTTTCATTGTAATTGCAAATTATGCAAAAAATGCTCACAAGCAAAATCAACGAAACCAGAGCTGCTTTATCTCTTTTGCTATAAGACCAAACGCACAGGCTCAAAACAACTAAAAAAGCTTCTATGCTATACATGGAAAAATTCACGGAATAGAACAGCAACGGGTCTGAGCTAACAAGCAAGAACAAAAAAATGCAGGCAAATTCAATTCCAAATTCCTTTCTCGCAAAAACATAAGCGAGCAAAAGCGTTGCTATTCCCGCAAGCAAAGGAAAAAGTCTCAAGCCGAGTTCGGAAATGCTAAAGCCGGCAATCAAAGGTTTCATGTTTTCCCAAAACAGGGCCTCGCTCAGCAGCAAATCTTGCCCTTTTGCGTAAATAAGAATTCTTGAAATAACGCCCAAAAGCAGGAAAAACCCGCAAAAAACTGCGTATATTTTCTGCGCTTTAGGAGACACCGGCATGCGCTAACCTCTCCAAATGCTCCTTCTTATTTTGCGTAAGCATAAAAGATTCGCCTATCAAAACCGCATCCACGCCGCACGTATTCAAGAAACGCATGTCTTCGGGGGTTTTTATTCCGCTTTCGCTAACCTTGATTATATCGCCGGGAATTAGCTTGCAAAGCCGTTCTGTGGTTTTCAAATCAACATTAAAGGTTTTTAAATCACGGTTGTTTATGCCTATAATTTTTGCTCCTGCATTCAGAGCGTTCTCAACTTCTGTTTCATTATGCGCTTCTACAAGAGCAGACAAGCCTATTGAATGCGCAAGCTCTATATAATTTTTTAGTTTTTCGTTATCCAAAATAGCGCATATAAGCAAAACAGCAGATGCGCCTAAAAACTTCGCTTCATAAATTTGAAATTCGTCTATAATGAAATCCTTGCGCAACACCGGGATTTTAACCTCTTTTGCAATACTCTGCAAATACTCGCTTTTACCCTTAAAAAACTCCGGTTCCGTTAAAACAGAAATAGCTGCGGCTCCGGCAGCTTCATATTCTTTTGCAATTTGCAAATAAGGAAAATGTTCTGCAATAATACCTTTAGACGGCGATGCTTTTTTTACTTCGCAAATAAAAGAAACACCTTTGCCTTTCAAAGCTCTCTCAAATGGAAAATCGCTTTTTTTTGCGTTTTGCAAATTTTTTTCGGTGCTTGCGACTATTTTAGTTAGGATATTGTCCATTTTTTTAAAGTAGAAAAACAATAATTCTCTAACTTTTTCTGCAATTTCCTTAATTAACCCAAAAAAATGGTTTTTTGCACTAAAAAATGCATTTTTTTAACTTTTTTTGACTATTTTTTGTTTTTTCAAAAAAAATAATTGTATATTATGGAAACTTGGAGATTGTTATGGCAGAAGATTTGCAACATTTGATTAACAAAATTAAAACCGAGGCTATTGATAAAGCCAAAGCCGAAGAAGAGCGCATCTTGTCCGACGCAAGAGAAAAAGCTGCTAAATTGGTAAAAAATGCTGAGCTTGAGGCTCAGGCTAAACTCGAAAAGGCAGATGCCGATTCCAAAGCCTATACTGAACGTAGCGAAAAAACGCTTGAGCAGGCGGCTCGTGACGTGGTTTTAGCCGTAGGGCAGGGAGTGGAAAAAGCCGTCCTTGGCATACTGGCAGAAAATGTCGATAAAGCTCTCACTTCAGAACTTATACAACAACTGCTGCTTTCGCTGGCCGGTAGTTACGGAGGCAAGTCCGTAGCGGTTTCCCTCTCGGAAAACGATGCAAAAAAACTAACGTCCTTCATATCCGGCGAATTCAAGAAAAAGCTTGGCGCAGGTGTAACTGTTCAAAGCGACAGCGGCATATTCGCAGGTTTCCGCATATCTTACGATAACGGTAAAGTTAGCCAGGAATGGACAAACGAAGCTATGGCAGATGCCCTTTCCGCAATACTTCGCCCGGCACTTGCAAAAATTGTTCACAAGGCTATAAAAGGTTAAAATGAGCGTAGCATTTTTGCTCTCAAGTTTGCCCAGCCTGGAATTCGGGGCTTCGGCTCCGCTTTCTGTCGCTGATTATCGTGCCCGTTGCGAATGCATAAACGGCATAAATTTAAAAGATTTCGATGCTGTGGAAGCTGGCATCCCAGGCTCTCACTCTTTCACTCTTGCATATTCAAATGCTTTAACTGAGTTTAAAAATGTAACGGCTTTTTACAGAGCATCCAAATGGGAAGGCGAAGACATTCGGATTCAAGAGCGTTCCATTTCCGATTATCACGTAGATTTACGCAAAAAAATAACAGAAGCTTGCGGCGAAAAAAATCCATTGAAAAGAGAAGCTGCTTTGGAACAGGTTCGCTGGCAAATGGCAGAAGAGCTTGCAGGCATGGGTTATTTTTCAGAAGCAAAAGCTTATGCTTATATTATAAAATTGCAAATTAACAGTCGCCTGTCGAGTTTAAGCGATGAACTTGGCAAAAAGGCGATAGAAGAATTTATCAATGCAAACGACCAGGAAGTCGTTCAAAACTAAGGATACCATCTTATGGCAAATACCGGAAAAATCATAGGCATAAACAGCAACCTGTTACGTGCTCGCTTTGAAATGCCAGTTGTGCAAAACGAAGTGGCTTATGCAATCCTTGAAAACGGCACTCGCTTAAAGAGCGAAGTGATTCGTGTTAGAGGCTCTGTAGCAGAATTGCAGGTGTTTGAAGACACCACTGGCCTTAAAGAGGGCAACTCAATCGAGTTTACCGGAGAACTTCTCTCCGTTGAGCTTGGGCCTGGCCTCTTAGCGCAAGTGTTCGATGGCTTACAAAACCCTCTACCGCAACTAGCTGAAAAATGTGGCTTCTTTTTGCAAAGAGGAAAATACTTGGAAGCTCTGCCGAGAAATAAAAAATGGGTTTTCACCCCAAGCGCGAAGGTTGGAGACAAGGTTTCCGCCGGTGATACTCTCGGCTCCGTTCCCGAAGGAATTTTCAAGCATCTAATAATGGTGCCCTTCCGTTTAAAGGGAACCTTAACCATTGAAAGCATTTCCGCAGCCGGAGAATACACGGTTTCCGATACAATAGCAAAGCTGAAAGATTCTGCAGGCAAAGTGCACGAAGCTAAAATAATGCAAACATGGCCGGTTAAAATGCCTATAAAGTGTTATGCAGAGCGTCTCCGCCCAACAGAACCTTTAGTGACAAAACAGAGAATCATAGATACATTCTTCCCAGTGAACAAAGGCGGTGTTTACTGCATTCCCGGGCCTTTTGGCGCAGGCAAAACAGTGCTTCAGCAGCTCACTGCCCGCCACGCAGACGTTGACATAGTTATAGTGGCGGCTTGCGGCGAACGTGCAGGCGAAGTTGTGGAAACTCTAAAAGAATTCCCGGAACAGGTAGATCCTCGCACAGGTCGCAGTTTAATGGAGCGCACACTTATAATATGCAACACAAGCTCAATGCCAGTTGCAGCACGTGAAGCTTCTGTTTACACAGGCGTTACTCTTGCAGAATACTATCGCCAAATGGGTTTGAATGTGTTGTTGCTTGCAGATTCCACAAGCCGCTGGGCACAGGCTCTCCGCGAAATGAGTGGCCGCTTGGAAGAAATTCCCGGCGAAGAAGCATTCCCTGCATATTTGGAATCCGTTATAGCCAGCTTTTACGAACGTGGCGGCATAGTTCGCCTTAAAAACGGGCAAACAGGCTCCGTAACCATTGGTGGAACAGTTTCCCCTGCTGGTGGAAACTTTGAAGAACCGGTAACGCAAGCTACTCTGAAAGTGGTTGGCGCATTCCACGGACTCTCCAGAGAACGTTCCGATCAGCGCCGTTTCCCTGCAATTCATCCGCTGGATAGCTGGTCTAAATATAGAGGGTTAATAGACCCTAAAAAAACTACAGAGACTCACGGAATTTTGCGTAGAGGCAGCGATGTAGGCCAAATGATGAAAGTAGTTGGCGAAGAAGGCACGTCTATGGACGACTTTGTTCTTTACTTGAAATCGGAATTCTTGGATTCCGTTTATCTCCAGCAAGATGCTTACAATAAAATAGATGAAGCGTGCCCGGGTGACCGCCAGGAATACGTGTTCGGAAAAATTTATCAAATACTCAAAACCTCTGTTAGCTTCAAGGACAAAGACGATGCACGTTCGTTCTTCTTAAAACTCACCCAAACCGTGAAAGACTGGAACCGTGTTGAATATAAATCCACAGAATTTGAGGAATTGGAAACTGAAATATCAAAAGCCGTGGCGGAGGTAGCAGTAAATGCATAAGGTTTATCATAAAATTGAACGTATAGCAGGTAACGTAATTACGGTTGCCGCAGACGATGTTACTTACCGTGAACTTGCGCAGGTGCAAAGCCCGCAAGGAGTTTCGCTTGCACAAGTTATCCGCATAGATAGCGGCATGATAGATTTGCAGGTTTTTGCCGGAAGCCGAGGCGTTTCAACAGATTCGCAGGTGCGCTTTTTAGGCAGGCCAATGCAAGTTCCGTTTAGCGAATCTTTGCTCGGCAGAGTGTTTTCCGGCGCAGGCGAACCTCGTGATAATGGTCCGGAAATAAACGAAAATTCCATTGACATAGGCGGCCCTTCCGTTAATCCGTCAAAGAGAATTATCCCGAAAAATATGGTGCGTACAGGCATTCCGATGATTGATGTTTTCAACACTCTCGTTGTTAGCCAAAAGCTTCCCATTTTCTCAATAGCCGGTGAACCATATAACGAGCTTTTAGCACGCATAGCTTTGCAAGCAGAAGTTGATGTTATAGTTCTTGGCGGCATGGGCCTTAAATACGACGATTATTTGTTCTTTAGAGACTACCTCGAAGAACACGGCGCTCTTAGCCGCACAGTTTCCTTTATGCACACGGCGAGCGATCCTATTGTTGAATGTCTTCTCGTTCCAGATGTTTCTTTGGCGGTTGCAGAGCAGTTTGCAACGCAGGGCAAAAGCGTGCTGGTTCTTTTAACCGACATGACAAACTTTGCCGATGCCATGAAAGAAATTGCAATCACAATGGAGCAGGTGCCTTCTAACCGTGGATACCCCGGTGATTTATATTCGCAGCTTGCAAGCCGTTATGAAAAAGCGGTAGATTTTGAAGGTTCCGGCTCAATCACAATTTTGGCTGTAACCACAATGCCTGGCGACGATGTTACTCATCCGGTTCCTGATAACACGGGTTACATCACCGAAGGCCAGTTCTATTTGCGCAAAGGGCGCATTGAGCCGTTTGGTTCTTTGAGCCGCTTAAAACAGCAGGTTAACGGCGAAACTCGTGAAGATCATCGCACAATAATGAACACAATGATTCAGCTTTATTCAAGTTTCAAGGAAACGTTGGAAAAGCAATCTATGGGTTTCCGTATGAGCGGTTGGGATTCAAAGCTCTTGAAATACGGTGTTCGTTTTGAAAAGGAAATGATGGATTTGTCTGTGAATATTCCTTTGGAAGCTGCGCTTGATTTAGGCTGGAAAATTTTATCAGATTGCTTTAAGCCCGAAGAAACGGGTATTCCAAGCAAGCTGATTTCAAAATTCTGGCCTAAATAACCGGTTGTTTTCCGGTTAGTCTAACAAAGATATCCACGTATTTATCTACTGTGTGCTGCAGAACATCCGGCGGAATTTCCGGCCCCGGATATTCTTTGTTCCAGTCAAGAGTTTCCAGCCAATCACGAATGTATTGCTTGTCAAAGCTTTCCTGATTTTGACCTTCAGTGTATTTTTCCGCAGGCCAATACCTTGAAGAATCCGGGGTTAAAACCTCGTCTATCAAAACTGTTTTCCCGCCTATTTCGCCGAATTCAAATTTTGTGTCTGCTAAAATAATGCCTTTGGTAGAAGCAAAATTTCTTGCTTTGCTGTAAACTTCCAGAGTTAAGTCTCTAAGCGTTGCGGCAATTTTTTCGCCGACTATCGGGATTGTTTGCTCATAAGAGATGTTTTCATCGTGCCCGCTTTCTGCTTTGGTGCTAGGCGTGTAAATCGCAGGCTCTATTTTTGCGCAGAGCTGCAAACCTGTAGGCAAAACGTGCCCGCAAATCTTTCCGGTTTTTTGATAGTCTTTCCAGCCGGAGCCTACTATGTAGCCTCTTGCTATGCATTCAACATCGTGCCTTTTTGCTTTTTTAACGAGCATTGAACGCCCACGCAAATAATCGGCATAAGGCTTTAGCACTGCAGGGTAGTCTTCTACATTTGCTGTAACCAAATGGTTGGGCATTCCAAGCTGTTCAAACCAAAACAGCGAAAGCTGGTTTAAAATTTTGCCTTTGCCGGGTATTGGCGTTGGTAGCACAACATCAAAAGCGGATAGGCGGTCGCTAGCCACCATCAAAAAATGCTCGCCAAGATCGTACATATCGCGTACTTTGCCTTGGTGAAACAATGGAACAGCGGTAATTGGAGTTTCGAATTTCAATGCCATAGGGGTAATGTAGAAATAAAATTTACACAATTTTGACAGTACCCTTGAAAAATTCGGAAAAATTTTCTATATTTTAGAAACATTCTTAAAAGGAGGCCTTATGGCACTGAAAAAAGAAACTAAAAAAGCTCCTGTAGCAAAAGCTCCTGCAGCAAAAGCAGCCAAGCCTGCTGTTAAAAAAGTAGCCGTTGCAGCAAAACCAGCTGCAAAAAAAGTTGCGCCTGCAACTAAAGGCAAAGCTTCCGAAGTGGAATTCAAAGTATATTCCCCAGCTTCTCGCTCCGTTGCTGTTGCTGGCGATTTTAACAACTGGAAACCTGCTACTTTGAAAAAATGCAAAGACGGAACTTGGTGCGCAGCTTTAAAACTTCCTCCAGGTGCTCACCAATATAAAATCGTTTTCGATGGCCAATACTGGGAAACCGACAAAGCCAATCCAGAACGTATTTCTGACGGTCACGGTGGTGAAAACAGCATCAAACGAGTATAAAGCGTAAATGCAAAACTATAATGTCTCTTTTGGCGACAAAGAGATTACCTTTGCAGTTGAGCAATATGGCTCTCCGCTTTGGTTTTATGACTTTGGAGTCATAGAGAAACGTATTTGGGATTTGCGCTTTTTCGGCATTATACGATATGCTCAAAAAGCATCCCCGAATATAAACCTGTTGTCGCGAATGAGACTTTCTGGTGTGGAGGTGGACGCTGTTAGCGCAGGCGAAATTGTTCGCGCTTTGCGTGCGGGTTTTGCCCCAAGCGCTATAAGATACACAGCAGATGTTTTCGATAAAGATGCTCTTGCCCTTATAAAAAAATATTCAATTCCGGTAAACATAGGCAGTGCCGATATGCTTGAGCAATTGAATGAGGCTGGCATTAAAGTTCCTTTGTCTGTTCGAATGAATCCGGGCTTTGGGCATGGGCATTCAAAAAAAGTAAATACCGGAGGAGAACTTTCCAAACATGGTATTTGGCACACCGAATTAGGCTCTTTTGTAACAAGAGCAAATGAGCTTGGCTTCAAAGTGGAATGTTTGCACATTCACATAGGCTCCGGTTCTGATTTTGAGCATTTATCGACCGTTGTTTCAACGATGGAAAGTGTTGCTCCAATAATTGGTCCAAGCTTGAAAATTTTAAGCACAGGCGGAGGCTTGCCTGTTTCTTACAAAAGGGACGAAGAATCCGGCATAGACTTAGGAAAATTTTACGAAATGTGGGACGCAGCACGCAAAAGAATAAGCAATACCGTTGGCCATTATCTCCAGCTGGAAATTGAGCCGGGCCGTTATTTAGTGGCAGAGAGTTGTGTTTTGGTTGCAGAAATTCGAGCAGTCAAAAAAATGGGGAAAAATCTGTTTTATCTTATTGATGCAGGCTTTACGGAATTGATTCGCCCCGCATTTTACGGGTCCTATCACCATATTTCAATTATTCCTGTGGCAAGTTCTGCCAGCAAAGAAACTAAAGAAGTTGATGTGATAATTGCAGGCCCATTGTGCGAAAGCGGCGATGTGTTTACACAGGAAGACGGCGGCCTTGTTGTTAGCAGGCGCTTGCCGCTTGCAGCTGTTGGCGATTTGCTTGTGATTCACGATGCCGGTGCTTATGGCTCTGCTATGAGCAGCAACTACAACTCCCGTGTGCTTGCGCCGGAATTTTTATGGGATAATGGCGAGTTTGTTCAAATACGAAAAAGGCAAACTTTTGAGCAAATGCTGGCAAATGAGATTTGCGATGAATAGACTGTTCATTGCCTTTCTTTTTCTTTTTTCTTTCTCTTATTCACAAACACAAGATTCCGTGGAATATGAAATAAACACGGGCAGGCTTGCGGTTATAACCGGTTCAATTGCGCTTAGTTACACTGCTATTTATATTGTTTATTTAAAAGAAGGATGGTGGGCAGATGCTACGCCCTTCAGTTTTAAAGATGATTTTGAATATGCATCTAATTTGGATAAATTCGGGCATTTTTACACAGGTGTTATTTTTGGCCACTTGTTTACAATGAGTTATGATTGGGTAGGGATGAGTCCTTTTGCATCCACGTTTTGGGCAGGCATAACGCTTGGGTTAACGCAAATTGCCATAGAATTCAAAGATGGTTTTTCGCCTTATGGCTATAGCAAATGGGATGCGGTGGCAGGGACTCTCGGTGGCTTTTATGCTATGGGCAAAAGATTCATTCCTGCTATGCAATATGTTGATTATAAATTTGTTTATTGGCGCAACAACAAGGAGTATTGGAAACTTGACGGAGAAGACAAGGGCGGGAGCCTAACCGGAGGAGATGGAGTTTGGGTAGATGATTACTACGGCGGAAATCAAACACACTGGCTTTCGTTTAAGGTGGGCAAATTTATGCCGCATTATATGGAATGGTTCGCTTTTGCTTTTGGCTGGGGAATAGACGATAAGCGTTTTGACTCAAATTACGGGAGAAGCCGCTATGAATATTATATTTCCCCGGATTACGATTTGGAAGCTATTTTTAGGCCGCAGGAAACCTGGAGCAAAAATTTGGTTACAATTTTGAATCACGTGAAATGGCCGGCCCCAGTGCTTCGTTTCTATCCAAAACCCAAACTTTTCCCAATACATCCTCTAGGCTTTGGATTTAATGTTCCTTTCTAAAAAAAATTTCTATATTAGCTCACGTTATGAATCGTTATGACTTGGTTCTGCTTGGCTTTATATTGGAAGAAGCTTCAAGCGGTTATGATATTATCTCCAAAATAAAGGTGCGAGGCCTTGAGAAATGGGCTATGATAAGCACTTCTACGGTTTATAACCGTTTGAATTATCTTGAAAAACATACCTGCATAGAAGGCCAAAAGGTTCAAAAAGCCAATTACCCTGTAGCTACGGTTTATAGCATAACCCCTAAGGGTAGGGGAGTTCTGAACAGGGAAATAATAAAGCATTTAACAGGTTTTAACGACGACCCTAGAACCTTAGGTTATGCCTTTCTATTCGGCACGGAGAGCAGACAAAATTTAATAAGAATTTTGGAAAAACATGAACTGGCTTTGAGAGATGAAATAACAAGGCTAAACAAAATGATAGACGAGGAGCCTCGCCCCACTTTTTATCCGGAAGGCCCTTTTTTGAATTGCATGAGCCGCGACCATATTTTAGTTGAGCTTAAATACTTAATGGCCGCAATCAATATCTTAAAAGACCCGGAAAAATCGACTATGCTTGAAGGCTACTTCTACATAAACTTCGGCAACAGAGATTGGCAAAAGCCGTAGAAAGAGCCTTCCAAAGCTGTGCCTACCGGCATATAGCATTGGATTTTGGGCTAAACCCAAAACACCAAGACGATCCAATCGCTCTGTTTTTATAGTTTTCCAGAGGGAGCTGCATTGCGCTTCCTTTTGACATGGGAAAAATATTATCACCTTTGTTGAAATATGTGAGTGTGTCTATTGCTAAATCTCCGCAAAAAAATCCAAGGCTTTGTTCCGTTTTCAAGAGCGTGAAGCTCCCGTAATTATAGTTTGCGTTAACAACGCTCATGCGCCCTAAAACAATGTATTCCATTGGCGGCAAAAGCAACTCCTTTAAGATAAGCCTGCCGTTTGTTCCTGTATATTCCCGGTTTCTGGCTATTTTGCAGTCTGCAAGCTGCAATGTGTCCAGGGTTATGTTGTAAAGCTCTATATATTGAAAATGATCTCCGTCTGCAGGGTCTGTGAATATTTCCGTGAAAAATAAATCACCAAAATTTTTTGGAGTTCTGAAACCATATTCGGATTCCGGAAGCATGGCCAGAATTTGCGCAGGCCCTTCGGAGCTTGCTTGCAATTCCAAAACTGCCGAGCCTGTTGTTGGTTGCAACTGCATTGTTTCGGTTTGCAAAATTGAAGAAAGAGTTATTTGTTTTTGACCGAAAAATAGAATATCTCCGTTTGAATTTTTCAGTTCAATCCTTAGCGCAATAGTTTCATTTAAGGGAAATGCTCCGGTGCTGAAAATTCCTTTGCCGTTTTCAATTTTCATATTTAACACTAAAGAATTCAAAAAAAGCTTTCCGGAGCTTATGCCGGAGGTATTTTGTATTCCGAGTGGTATTTCAAGTTTTAGAAAACCTTGCATTGTGTTTAGAAATATTGGAATGTTAACGGTTTCGCCAGCTTTTATGTCTGCAGTGGCATCTCCGCTTTGCACAAGCTTTCCGGAATCCGCATATATTTTTATTTCAAATTTCCTGTTTTCTCCTTGCGGAATGCCGTCTATCCTAAGGTTGTCTTTTGTAGTTTTTTCGACAATGTGAATGTTAGCCATATCTGCGGCCGATATGTGCACGGATATGCTATCGAACATGGGGACTTCCAACTTCCCCAGAAAGAGCCTTATTGAAGCATTTTCATGCTCTTCACCGCCCCCTCCGCTTTTGCTGCAAGCGGTGATAAAAATAGTGATAGCTGCGGCCCAAGTAGCACAGGCCGGAATAAACAAGATGCCAAAACGTTTTAGCATAGAACCTCCATTTTAAAGTTTATAGTAAACGCTGATAAACTCTCTAGGCTACTAGCTACTAACCACTGACCACTAGCATAACGACTTTTTCAGCACTTACTATACTCTATTAGACGTAATTCGAGGCAAAAAAAATAAAAAAAAATGAAAAAAGGCAAAAAAAGTGCATTTTTTTGTATATTACACATAGGATGATAACTTTTCTCCATGTTTCTAAAACTTATACGGGTGGTAATGTTGCGCTTGCTGAAGTTAATTTGAAAATAAGCAAGGGTGAATTTGTTTTTTTAACCGGGCCTAGCGGAGCAGGCAAAACAACGCTTTTAAAAATGATTTATATGGACGAGTTCCCCGATAAGGAAAGCAAAGGGCAGGTTTTAGTCGATTTCGGCACGGAACATTTTGACAGCAAAAAAATATCCATGCGGCATGTCCAGGCTCTAAGGCGAAAAATAGGCATAGTGTTTCAGGATTTCAAACTGCTTTCGGACAGAACTGTTTTTGAAAACGTAGCGTTATCGCTTCTGGTTTCAAGCGATTTGTCCCAGGCAGAAATAAAAAAGCGTGTTTTGGAAACTCTGAGCACAGTTGGCATTGCGCAAAGAAAACACGCATATCCCGAAGAACTTTCAGGAGGCGAACAGCAACGAGCTGCAATAGCCAGAGCTATGATTCACAGCCCTTACCTGCTAATTGCCGATGAACCTACAGGCAACCTTGACCCCGAAAATGCAAACGAAGTTTTCAAAATTTTCCAGAAAATAAATGCCAGAGGCACGGCGGTGATAATGGCAACCCACAATCCGTCATTTTATCAAAATACTCCATACAGGCACCTGGTTATGAAACAAGGGACATTGCAAAGGGAGAGTTTATGATTTTAAAACCAACATCGCATTTTTCCGGAACAATTCAAATTCCTGGTTCCAAAAGCATTTCTAACAGAGTGCTCTTGCTTGGGGCAATGGCAGAAGGCAGAAGCAGTTTCTTGGGTTTTTTGGAAAGCGATGACACCAGATATATGCGTAGCGCACTCGAAAAATTGGGTGTTTCCATGATATCTAGCTTTTACCAGAATTATACTTCCAAAATACTTAGGGTCAATGGGATTCGTGCAAACTTTGTGAATAAGGACGCTAATTTATTTTTAGGCAACGCCGGAACTGCGGTGCGTTCCTTGACTGCCGCTTTGTGCACTGGCTGTGGTGAATACATTCTGCGCGGCGAACCCAGAATGCATGAACGCCCCATAAAGGATTTAGTGGATTCGTTGTGCTCCCTTGGTGCCGACATTGAGTATCTTGGGCACGAGGGTTTCCTGCCGCTCAAAATAAAAGCAAACGGATTGAATGGGGGAGTTGTTCATATAAACGGAAACGTTTCAAGCCAGTTTTTAACAGCGCTTTTGATAGCGGCTCCGTATTGCAAAGAGCCTTTGGAAATAATTGTAACAGGCGAGCTTATATCAAAACCATATATCCACATGACAATTTGCTTAATGGAAAAATTCGGAATAAAAGTTGAAAACAACAATTATAAAAGTTTCAAAGTAGAAAAAGGATGCTATAAAGCCCAAGAATTTCAAATAGAAGGCGATGCTTCTTCTGCGAGTTATTTTTGGGCAGGAGCGGCAATAACCGCAGGAGACGTTGTTGTAAACGGAATAAGCGAGGACAGCTTGCAGGGCGATGTTAAATTTTTAGATGTTTTAAAGAAAATGGGCCCGGATTTGCAAGGCATAACAGTGGATGCTACGTTTTTTCCAGATGCGGCAATGACAATTTGCCCCGTTGCCTGCTATGCAAAAGGCAAAACCCGCATAACAGGCATAGCTAGCTGGAGGGTAAAAGAAACCGACAGAATTTCCGCAATGGCAAATGAGCTTCGCAAAGTGGGCGCTGGCGTGGAAACAGGGGATGACTTTATAGAAATAACCCCGCCGGAAACAATTTTGCCTGCGGTAATAGAAACCTACAACGATCATAGAATGGCAATGTGCTTTAGTTTGCTTTCCCTAAATTCTCCGCACAAAAAAGGGACAGAAATAACGATTTTAAACCCTTCCTGCGTAAAAAAAACCTTTCCGGAGTATTTTAGCTTGTTTGATAAACTGAAAAATAAACTATGAGGACTAGGCGCAATTTTTTTCTATATTACACCCGATGTTTAAACATTTTTTAATACTGATTATTTTTACTGCGGTCCACGTATTTGCTCAAAATACCCAGTCTCTCAGGTTAAAACAGGCTCAGGAGTATGCAGATCAAGGCAAACTTGCGCAGGCGCTGGATGAATACAAGGCTGTGCTTTCTGCCGATAGAAACAATGCGGAGGCCTATCTCGGAGCAGGTTATGTTCGATTCAAAATGAAAGACTACAAACTTGCTGTGGATAACTTTCAGCTTGCCCAAAAGAACAACCCCAAACTCACAAAAGCCATAGAAGGCGAAGCAGAGGCTCTTGAAGCTCTGCAGCAAAAAGACAAAGCCCTTGCCAAATGGCGTGTTTTGGCAGAAAGCGGAACCCCAGAGCAAAAAACAAAAGCACAGTCTCAAATAGGGGTCTTGCTTGGAACGCAGCAAACTCCTGCCGCCGCCCCTGCAGCACCTACTGCACCTGTAACACCTGCCTCACCTGCGCAGGTTGAAAAACCCACTCAACCACAACAAACATCGGCTGGCAAATTCACTTACGATTCTCCCGATTTCAAAGCCGGGTTGGCTGCCTATAATCAAAAAAAATGGGGCGAATCCTCAAAATATTGGAGAGAGGTTTTGAAAAAGGAGCCGGGGAATCCGGGTGCATATTATTATGCAGGCATTTGCCGCTTTAATATGGGTGAACTAGACAATGCCGTTATAAATTTCAATAAAGGTTTCGATTTTCCCGAGCTGGGTTTTAATGCCAATTACTATTTAGGCAGAATTTACGAGCAAAAAGGAGACAAGCCCAAAGCAATAAGCTACTACACCAAATATATGCAGTTAACGCCCAGCAGCGAAGGCAAAGCAGAAGCCAAAGACCGCATCTCAAAACTGGGAGCTACGGTAGTAGGCCCTTTATCTTCTGCTTCCGCAGAAGAGCCTGTTACTTCTTCTTCGTCTCCATCCTATGAATGTAACAGCCTTGCAAGCTGCTTGCAAATGGAAGAAAAACGCAAACAGGACAGCATTGCCGCACATTTGGAAACCCTGAAAAACAAGCCTTTAACCATTGGCCCTGAAAAAATAGTTGCAACCGAATATGGCGGAAATTTCGCATTTGCTTCCACTACGGAAGCCGGTAGCGCAGATTTGCAAAAATCACTTAATTTCATACAGAAAAAATCATTTCAATCTGCAATAGATGCTCTCCAAACAACAAGGCAAAAATTTCCCGGAACACCCAATTCAATGGCCGCCGCATATAACCTGCTTGCTCTTTACCAATATCTCGAATTGCACGATAAAGTTGTAGCACTTGGAAATTTTGTTTTGCAAGAGCCTGTGCCGGAGCCTTACAAAAGCGCAATATTTTACATGCTATCATTTAGCTTGGTGAAAAAGAAGGAATGTAAAAACGCTCACAGTTTGCTTTCCGATATTGTAGAAGACCAGAAACTCGGCCCAACGCAAGGGCAAAGGTTAGCGCTTGCCGCCGAAATTGAACTCTGCATGCCGCCCGACGATAACTCACCGGAAATATTGAAAAAAGCCATAGAGGCAGAGCCTAACAAAACAAAAAAGAATGAACTTCGCTTAAAACTTGCAGACCTTTATACCAAACTGCAAAACTCTCCGGCAGCTATGCAAGCTCACAAGGAAATTATGGAAGACTGCCTGCCAAACACGGCAGACCCTTGCCGCAAAGCAGTTTACGAACTCGGCGATCGCAGCTTTCTGGCTCAAAACTGGCCTATGGCTCTTGAATATTACAACAAGGCTGTGGAGCAATATAAAGACCCGGCACTCATTCCCTGGGCTTTGTTTCAAATAGGCAATGTGTTCCGCAAACAGGGCAACTATAAAGAAGCTGTTCGCTCCTACGACCGTCTCATAAAGGAATTCGGCGGCAGCTACTGGGCAGACCAGGCAAAGCTTTACAAAGACGATGCAATATGGCAGGAAAGCAATCAGGGAGTGTTGAAAAAATGACCGAGAATCTTGCACAACAGCTTTGCGAAAGTTTAAACTCTCAACTCTCTATTTACAAGCAAATTTACGATTTGCAAAATGAATTGCTCAAAGATTTGGATGCATCAAACGAGTTGAATAAAATAATGGATTCGCTCAACAAAAAGAGTTTGCTTTTAGATAGCATAAGAGAAGAAAATGCGCGTAGCGCACCCTTTGTTGAAGAATTTATCGAAAGAAAAGAAGAGCTTAAAAACCATCCTCTTTACGAAGACATTGAGCGCATAATCTCGGAAATAGAGAAATTCGTTTTAGAGCTACGCACTCAAGACGAAGCTATGATAGCCCGTTTCGACCAGCACAGCCAGTCTAAAAACAGAATAGACGCATTCAGAGCGTTGAGGTAAAAGTGCCGGAAAAATCTCAAGAAGATTTAATGAGCGAACTTGCAACTACAATGGAACGCTTTTTGGCGCAGTCCGATGAATTGGAGCTTGCATACAAGGCTATAGAAATGCAAACCGAGCAGGTTAAGAAAATGCAGGAGGAGGTTCAGCAGAGCAGAGTGTTGAGCGCGCTCGGCGAAATGGCGGCAACGGTAGCCCACGAAATAAGAAACCCTCTCGGCGGCATTGGGGGTTATGCAAGCCTTTTGGCCAAGAGCATTCCAACCGAAGATCCTCGTCGCAAATATGTGGACAAAATAATAGGCGGAATTGCCACGCTTAATAAAATAGTGAGCAACCTGCTGGCCTACACAAAAAAAACAACTTTGCAAAAGCAACCCACAGATTTGCTCGCTTGGGCCGATGCTATTTTAGCGCATTTGGAAATTGAAATTGAAAAGGATCAGCGTGCGGTTCGCATAGAGCGTGACTTTTTGCCGGAGCCTTTGAACGCAAAAATAGATGCAGAAAGGCTGCAGCAAGTTATGCTGAATTTGCTCACAAACGGCATGCAGGCAATAGAAGCAGACGGAAGCATAAAAGTCAGCATTAAAGCAGCTGGGGACTACGCAGAAATAACTGTTTCAGACACAGGGAAAGGCATTGAGCCTGATAATTTGAAAAACATATTCACGCCCTTTTTCACCACAAAAGAACAGGGCACGGGACTAGGGCTTGCCATAGTCAAAAAAATAATAGATTTGCACGAAGGCGAGATTTTAGTTAAAAGCGAACTTGGAAAAGGCACGTCTTTTTGCATAAAAATTCCCGTATGAACGATTTTTACAAGAAAAATGCGATGTTTAGCAAAAAAATTACTATATTATGCTTTGCCCTGTAGGATACAGTTGTTATGAATTTTATTGCTGAAGCTGCCCGTGTGTTGAGCGCTCTTTGCGTTCTTGTGATATTTACAACTATATCCTGTTCCAAAAAAGAAGCAGAAAAAAAAGTTGCCAAACCTTCTGAAGATTCTATCTTAAAAGCAGAAGAGGAAAAGTTCATTGAACAAATCATAGATTCCATTATAAAAGTCGAACAACAGGAAGAAGAAGAATTCATTAAGGGTCTTAAGAGCATGGAAAGCACAGACAGGGGAGCCGGCAGGGCCAGCTCAAATTGTCCGGCAGATATGTTTTTTGTGAGAGGCGGAACATTCACTATGGGTGGCATGCCTCGTCGCGATGAAGTAGTTGACGCAAAAGGCTCAGAAGGCTCATTAGATTACAGCGGAAGGTTTTTTAAATGGGAAATTCCGGCTCATAGCGTAAAGGTTAACGATTTCTGCATTGCCAGGCAGCAAGTGTCGCAAAAGGAATGGTACGAAGTTATGAACACCACGCTCCAGAAACAGCACGAACTTGCCAAAAGCAGAATGCCTCTTATAGGTGAAGGAGATAACTTTCCTATGTATTATGTAAACTGGTACGAGGCTGTTGAATACACTCATAAGTTAAGCAGAAAAACCGGTAAAAGATATCGTCTTTTAACCGAAGCTGAATGGGAATATGCCGCTAGAGGCGGAGAACATTCCAAGAACACAAAATATTCCGGTTCCAACAACTTGGAAGCCGTTGCTTGGTACGAAGGCAATAGCGGCAGGCGTGTTCACGAATCTTGCCTGCAAGTTAAAAATGAACTTGGTATATGCGATATGAGCGGCAATGTAAGCGAGTGGGTAGGCGATTGGTATGCCGATTACGACGACAAATACGAGGTGAATCCAAAAGGGCCAAGCGAAGGCTCTAACCGAGTGCTCCGTGGCGGCGGTTGGCTTAATTTTGCATATTTTTGCCGTGTGGCATTCAGAGGCAGCTCAAGGCCGGATGTTCGCTACGATTACGTAGGCTTTCGCATAGCAGTGGATCCTTAAAATGCATAAATTCTTTTTACCAGCTTTGTTTACGGCAATGCTTTTTGCTTGCAATCTTGCGGAAACCGAGCCTAAAATCGTTTTGGGCCGTGAATGGAACGCAAAAGCGCAGGTTGTGGCAGACACAACTTCTCAGTTCAGGGCAAACGATGCAATACTTGTTCAAATGGATAACGGAAAACCTTTTCCCGGAGAACATGTTGAACTAAGAGTTTACCAAGGCGAAACAGACCGCATTTTGTTTAAGCGTAATTCTACGGTCAAAAGGTCAGAAGCTAAACTTACAATAAAAGGCCCTGAGTCAAAACCCTTAATGGCCAGCGAGCTTCTTCGCACCTCTACTCCCGGTACATACCGCATTGCTTTTGCAGTAGGCGATTCCGTTTTGCTGGAAAAAAGAATGGAACTGGTTAAATGAAAATTTTAGTGCTTATAGCAGCGTTTTTGCTTGCTTCCTGTGTTGGGAAAAAGAGTGTTGTTGTTAAATACGATTTGCAAAGCCCTGTTAAGATAGAGGTGTTTTCGCAAAGCCATTACGCTACTTTAGACGATGATGGAGTGGAGCAGATTGGCACCATAACGGAAACTTATTTCAATAACGAATACAGCCAAGCAGGGGAGACTCTGTTTTTGGAAAGAGAGTTTCGAGGCGATGCCTCAAAAGGGTATTTGAAAAAGTCATATCCGGGTGAGCTTGCGCTTAGAATACCGAATTTAAAAATCACCGCAAACGGCATTCGGGTTATAAACATAGAAGGCTATGAGCATTTCGATTCTCTGGTGGTGGCAAAAGTAACCATTCCGGAAAGGTGGAAACGTCAAATTAGCCGAATGACTCGCCAAATAGACTTAGATCGCATAGAAAGGCGCAGGTGGGAAATCACCCATTTGCTCTTAGGAGAGGTTCCGCTCAATTCAAACGTAACGGCGCTTGTGGCCGGGCGCATTCCCAAAATGCCGCATGCAAGCATAGATTCCGTGGTTACAAAGGGCGTGAGGGAAATTGATGGCAGAAAATGCCTTGAATACATAGTTTATTTGCAGGAAAAGGAGCTTTTTCCTTACTTTATATGGGAACAGCATATAGCGACTGTTAGCAGCGGAAAGAATTTTAAGAGCTACGACAATAAGGATGCTTTTTATAAAAACCGCTACGAAGTTGCCCTTAACCTTAAAAACGGCATTCCTTGCCTGGAAAGGGAATATAAACTCGGCGAACACGGAATGCAGCACCCCGAAACAAAAGATTCGGTTGTTTTCAAAAGCCAGATTTCCCACGAAAGGCTTTATAAGGTTTTGTAGGTAACCTCTCCGTCTGCAAAGACGGTCTTTAAAACGGAGCCTATTTCCAAGTCTTTAGCCGAGCGCAGGATTTTGCCATTCTCGCTCTTTGTGATTGTGTAGCCTTTCTTTAGTTGGGTTTTCGGGTTGGCAGCTTTTGTTTTTTCTTCCAAGAGGTTTAGGGTTTGTTTTTGGTTATCGAGCAGTTTTGGCACTCCTCGCCTCAAACCCAGCGCATTTCTGGCAAGCTTTTCTCTTTCCAGGGCAAACCTGTTTTTGCAGGTTCCAAGTTCCATTGCTATTATTTGCAGCCTCTGCCACGCCGCAAAAACTCTTTCTATCAAAAATTTTGCGCAGTCCGTTGGGGTTATAAGGTGCGTGTGCGCAACTTTGTCGAGCAGGCTTTCGTCTATTTCGTGGCCTATCCCGGTTAAAACAGGCAGAGGGAAAATAGCGGCCGCACGGCAAAGAGCATAGCTGTCAAAGAACACCAAATCGGTTTTCGCGCCTCCGCCACGGATAATGCATACTACATCTAAATTCTTTATTTCTCTTAACCTGCCGAGAGCTTCTACTATGTCTGTTTCGGTGTTCTGGCCTTGCATTTTTGCAGAGACTGTAGTCACGTTAAAAGCGAAACCGGAGGCTTTTATTGTTGAGAGAAAATCTTTGTAAGCTGCGCTGCTTTCTGAAGTTACAAGTCCAATGTTAAGCGGCAAAAGGGGCATTGGGATTAGCGCATTCAAGCGGCTGAGGTTTTCACTCACAAGCCTTTCCCATATCTTGGCTCTGGTTTGCGCAATTTCGCCTATGGTAAAAGAAGCGTCTATGTCGGTGATTCTGCATTGGAATTTTCCCTGCGGAATGTAGAAGTCTGCTTCTATTAGAACCTTTATGCTCAAATCTTTTTTCAGCGCAAAAGGCACGGGCAATTCGCTTAAGCGGCGGCAAAGAGCGGCGTATTGGCTTGCGAATATAACAAGCGAAATAGAGGCTCTAGGCAGAACGGAATTCTCTTCGTATTCCGCAAGCGTTATGTAAACAACTTTACCCCTCTCCTGCAAGCTCGATATTATTCCGTGCACCCAAACAGGCGGAACTTGGCCCTTAAGGAGCCTCTGCACGGAGCTTAAATATTGGGTTAACGAATAGGAATTTGGGTTACCCTGCATCCTTACCCTTCGGCAAGCGCAGCTTCCAGTACGAAATGCCCCAATTCGGTTTCAAAAGGAATTACGATTGTAGGCGCATATTTAGGCATGTAAACCATGTGCTTTGGGCCTCTTGCTATTGAAGGCAGGGAAATGCCGAACTTTTCATTTTGAATGAATTTCTTGACATAGCCTGCGATTATATTAACAAGCTCGCCTATGGCATCGCTTACATCCGCATTTAAGTCGGTGAATTTTTCACCTAGGAACTTATTGACAACCAGTACGGCGCTTTCTTGGGGGAAGCCTATGACTACGGCTCCCCTGATGGTTCCAGAAAGGCCTATCATACCAGATATGTCTTTGTCATTGCGGGCTTCCGTAAGAAGGTAAGCCTTACCAGCTTCAACATGTAGCTGCATCATTTTGCTAAATGTATCTCTGGTAGCTAAAATAAATGCGTTTATCCATTCGACTTTCATAGATAAGAATATAGTAAATATTTTTGGAGCATTTTACTAAATTTCATCCACAATGGCAACAGCAAAGTACGACGAAAGCAGCATTAAGAGTCTGGATTGGCATGAGCATATAAGAACCAGGCCCGGTATGTATATAGGCAAATTGGGAGACGGACAAAGCCCCGATGATGGCATTTATGTGCTTGTTAAGGAGATAATAGACAACTCCATAGATGAGTTTGTTATGGGGGCAGGCCGTAAAATAGAGGTAGAAATAAACGAAAAATCGGCCCGAATAAGGGATTATGGGCGTGGCATCCCGCTTGGAAAGGTGATTGAGTGCGTGTCTAAAATAAACACGGGCGGCAAATACGACAGCGAGGCTTTCCAGAAGTCAGTTGGCTTGAACGGGGTAGGCACAAAGGCTGTTAATGCGCTGTCCTCATGTTTCAAGGTAGCCTCTTATAGAGACGGAAAGTGCAAAAAAGCCGAGTTTTGCTGCGGTAAGCTCATAAAGGAGTACCCGGAAAAGGCGAGTTCCGAAAAAAACGGAACCGAAATCTATTTTGAGCCGGATAAGGACATATTCAAGAATTTCCGCTTTTTACCTGCCTATATGGAAGAGCGGATTTGGAACTATGCTTATTTGAATACCGGTCTTTCGCTGGCGTTAAACAACAAGGATTACGAAAGCAAAAACGGGCTTTTCGACTTGCTTTCAGGGCAAGTGAAGGAATCTGCCCGCTATCCGATAATCTACTGCAAAGGCAAAGACATTGAGATAGCTCTTACTCACAGCGAGCTTTACGGAGAGCGTTACTTCAGTTTTGTGAACGGGCAGCACACAACGCAGGGCGGAACGCACCAGGCGGCATTTAGAGAAGGCGTTGTTAAAGGCGTTAGGGACTTTTTCAAGAAAGACTTTGAAGCCTCAGATGTGCGCAATTATATAATAGCGGCTGTTTCTATTCGCATACAGGAGCCTGTTTTTGAAAGCCAAACAAAAACCAAGCTTGGCAGCCAAACTGTTTCGCCTGGGGGAGCCGCACTACGAGGCTGGATGGTGGATTTTATAGCAAAGGAAGTTGATAACCATTTGCACAAAAACCCTGAAACCGCCAAGGCTATTCAAGAGCGCATAGCCCAAAACGAGCGTGAGCGAAAAGACATAGCCGGCGTGCGCAAAACGGCAAACGAGCGTGCGAAAAAAGCGGCCGTGCATAACAGAAAGCTCCGCGACTGCAAGGTCCATTTAACAGACCAGAAAAACGTGCAGAAAAATGAAACCATGATTTTCATAACGGAAGGCGATAGCGCAAGCGGCTCAATAACTACCGCAAGAGATGTGCAAACTCAAGCGGTGTTTAGCCTCAGGGGCAAGCCCTTGAACACTTTTGGAATAGGCCGCAAAGTGGTTTACGAAAACGAAGAATTCAACTTGCTGCAGCACGCTTTGGATATTGAGAACGGTCTTGAGAATTTGCGTTACAGCAAAGTGATTATAGCAACCGATGCCGATGTTGACGGCATGCATATAAGACTTTTGATGTCGTCTTTCTTTTTGCAGTTTTTTCCTGAGCTTGTGGAGCAAGGGCATCTTTACATTTTGCAAACTCCGCTGTTCAGGGTGAGGAACAAAAAAGAAACTCTTTATTGCTACAACGAAAGCGAAAGAGACCATGCGCAGACGAAACTCGGAAGCAGCTCAGAAACCACACGCTTTAAAGGTTTGGGCGAAATAGACCCGGAAGAATTCGGCTTGTTTATAGGCGAAGATATGCGGCTTGAAAGCGTGATTATGCCTCAAGAGGCAACTACGCAGAAAATGCTTGAATATTATATGGGGAACAACACTTCCGAGCGAACTGAACATGTGATAAACAATTTGCGCACGGAAGCAGTGGCAGAACTTTGATTGTTTTTTAGAAGAGTAGCGCGTACGAGATTTGAACTCGTGTTACCGGCGTGAGAGGCCAGCGTCCTAGGCCACTAGACGAACGCGCCATAAGGAGCAAGTAATATAGTAAAAAAATCAGCCAACTTCGATAAACTCTTTTCTGAAACTTCCGTTTCCAAGCAAAATGTCTATAGGCAGTTTTTTAAATTCGTATTCATAAGGCGGATTTTTCCAAGCGAAGTCGTTTGGATAGCGGTTGAACAGATGCTTAAGAATTTGAACAGTGCTTTCAAACGGCAAAAACGTTTCTCTATCCAGCACGTGTATTTGCGCTCCGTGGCAAATTTGGCCCGAATATTTGTGGAAAGTCGGCTGGTAATGGCTTTCTCTGAAATAAACGCCAGGAAGTTTTAAATCGTTAAGATATTTGCACATTTCAAGCGAATCAATCCAGGGTGCACCGAAAAGCTCAAACGGTTTTGTGGTGCCTCTGGCTTCGCTTACATTGGTGGCCTCGAGCAGGCATTGCCCGGGATATACAATGGCTGTTTCCAAAGTAGGCATGTTAGGCGACGGCATAACCCACGGCAAACCCGTTTGGTCGAACCACATATTTTTTTCGTAGCCTTGCATTTCCAAAACATAAGTTTCCACATTCGGAAAACATTCGTCTCTGAATTGAAGAGCAAGGCTGCCAATGGTTTTTCCGTGCCTGACTTGAATGGAGTGCAAACCTACAAAACTTTTGTATTCTAAATCCAAAACAGGCCCTTCCGTTATGTGGCAGCCTATGGGGTTTGGACGGTCTATCACAACAACAGGGATTGCGCATTTTTCCGCAGCTTTCATGCAAAGATAAAGAGTCCATATAAATGTGTAATATCTTGCCCCAACGTCTTGCAAATCAATTAAAAGCGCATCCAAACCGTTTAACATTTCCGGAGCAGGTTCCCTGTGTTCGCCATAAAGGCTGTAAACAGGAATGCCAAGCCTTGGGTCTTTGTAACCTTCCCATTCTATCATATTGTCTTGGGTGTGCCCCAAAATTCCATGCTGTGGGCCAAACAAAGCCGAAAGCTTAAACAGCGAGCCGTTATGTTTTTCAAGTGTTGCAATGGTATGGCGTAAATCGGATGTTATTGAAGCTGGGTGCAAAATTGCGCCCAGCTTGCAACCTTTGAGCTTTTTTGGAAAATGATTTTCCAAATTTTCAAGAGCGAGCCTAACCATAAGCTATAACGGAATATTTCCGTGCTTTCTTTTTGGGCCGTCTTCGTGCTTTGTTTCCAAAGCACGCAAGTGCGCTAAAAGAACGCTTCTTGTTCTTGCCGGTTCAATTATGTCGTCAACATAGCCGCGAGATGCCGCAATAGTCGGATTTGCGAATTTATCTATGTATTCCTGTTTACATTCGGCTGCTTTTGCTTCTGCGTTGCCGCCGGCTTCTTTAACAGCATCAATGTCTTTTTTGAACACAATATTCACTGCGCCGTCTGGGCCCATAACCGCAATTTCTGCTCCCGGCCATGCGCCCACAAAGTCTGCGCCCAAATGCTTTGAGCACATGCAAATATATGCGCCGCCATAGCTTTTTCTTAAAATAACGGTTAATTTGGGAACTGTTGCTTCGGCGTAAGCATAAAGAAGTTTTGCGCCGTGCCTTATTATGCCGCTGTATTCCTGGTCGGTGCCGGGCAAAAACCCCGGAACATCAACAAAAGATATTAGAGGAATATTAAAAGCATCGCAAAAACGCACAAAGCGTGCTGCCTTGTCGCTTGCGTTCACATCAAGGCAACCAGCGGCTTCCATGGGGTTGTTTGCCACAATGCCAACGGATGTTCCGCCTAAACGCCCAAAACCTATTATCACATTGTGCGCATAGTTTTCCTGCAGTTCCAGAAACGAGTTTAAATCCAAAACATTGTTCACAACTTTGGACATATCGTAAGGTTTGTTCACATTGGCCGGAACAAGGTCTTCTATGTCTTCGGGCATTTCCAAGCTTGGCACAAAGTTAACAGATGGCGGGTTTTCCATATTATTGTTTGGCAAATAGGATATGAGTTTTTTAACCCAATCAAGAGTTTCCTGATCGTTTTCTCCAACGTGGGTAACTACACCGCTTTTGCTTGAGTGCATTTCGGGGCCGCCAAGAGCTTCCATGCTAACAGTTTCGCCTGTTACGGTTCTAATGACTTCCGGGCCTGTTATGAACATATAGGAAGTGTCTTTAACCATAATCACAAAGTCTGTTATGCCGGGGCTGTAAACAGCGCCTCCGGCGCAAGGTCCCATTATCACGGATATTTGCGGTATAACTCCGCTTGCTCTCGTGTTTCTCATAAAAATATCGCCATAGCCGCAGAGTGAGCCTATGCCTTCTTGCACTCGTGCGCCGCCGGAATCGTTTAAAGAAACGAAAGGTGCTCCGTTTTGCATAGCCATATCCATAAGGTTTGCGATTTTTTTGCCGTGCATTTCACCGAGCGAACCGCCCAAAACCGTGAAATCCTGCGCTGCTGCATACACCAAACGCCCGTTGACAAGCCCAAAACCTGTAACAACGCCGTCGCCTGCAATCTTTTTTTTGCCAAGCCCGAAAAACTCGTTGCGCAGTTCTATGTATGCGCCAACTTCTACAAACGTTCCGGCATCAAAGAAATGCTCTATGCGCTCCCATACGGAAAGCTTGCCGCGCTTGTGCTGCTTTTCAATGGCATCGGCACCGCCCCCAAGCCTCATTTTCTTTCTTCTTTCGTTAAGCGCCTCAACTTGGGCGCTGTAAATTGCATCTTTAGACAAGTTAACCTCTCTCGTTGGTTTGAGAGGTTAATATAGTAAATTTTGGGTATACATGCCTGAGGTGGCAGGTTTAGTTGTTTATCGGCACGCTAACGGTTTGTTTCCATGAACCGCTGCTTGCTCTAACAAGGTATAAACCACGTGGCAAGCCTGCCATTTGCACTACATAACTGCCTTGCGTAAATCTCTGTGTGCGAATTGCATTGCCTTTTAAGTCGAATATTTGAAGGAGGGCATTGCCTGTTGCTTGCAAATACACTGCGTTTTGCATTGCGCTTAGTCCGTTGTTGAGCGTTAGCTGAGACAAAATAATAGGTGTGCCTCCTGTGGAACTGCTGCTACCGCCGGAACCGGAACTTGAACCGCCGCCTGAATTGCCCCCAGCATTGCATACAACGGGCGGCCTATCGTTAGGCAGAGTTAAAGTTCCCAAGCAACGGAAATTTTTTATAGCTAAGTTGCCGGTTGTGGCAGAAACAGCACCTGTTGCTCCGCCATTATCAGAACCTTTAAGTTCCCAAATAAAACCATAAATTTTGTTCGGATCAAAAGTTGTTATTTTAGTATCTGCCCAATCAGGCTGCGCTACATCAGTAAAAGCCACGGTTACTGGTGTCCAAGCTGTAGTCACTGTACCAATATTCGTAAAAAAGTCAGAGCCTTCATCTGACGGAATATCAGTAGTTTGCATTTTGAAATTATGGGATTGGCCTTTATACTCATAGCTAAATCCGTTTGTGCATTGTGATAAATGGTAAGTATTACCATTGTTTCTGGCGTTTAAACCTAAAGCCACATAAGATGCATACGGATTGCAATTAGACGGACAGGCAGAACCTGAGCAGGTTGTGTTACAGCCTTTATTCAAAGTGTAACTAGGAATTTTAACAACCCAATCGCCAGCACCTTCCACATCTTCCATAACTACACGATAACTTGTTATATCTTTGCAAGGAGGAGTGCTATGCTCATCTTTAGTTGTGAATGACTGGTTGGTTATAGTAGCCATTCCTTTGCTTTCCACATCTGTATAGGCATACCATGGTTCAAAGGTTCTAGCCAAAGCTCTATCGTCTAGCTCTTCAGAGCCAGCCATTGATAGTTTATCCATTGAAGTACCTGTGCCTGGTGTGCCACCGCCCATATCTGTTCCGCAACTGGCGCCTGCATTGCCGCAAGCTTTTAAGTTGGGCATATTGCCGGTGATAAGCAAACCGGTTAAAAGCCTCATTGCCTGATTATAATATGGCTCGTTTTCTTTACCGTTCAAAACATTCCAATACTCATTTAATTTGGCTTGATAGGTGGAACCATAAGTAAGAGCGCAAGCCAGAGACCCCACATAACTGGAGTTAGCTTCATTTCCCCATGCTCCGGTTTGCAAAGCAATGGGGCCTGCTACAGTACTGGCATTTTTTCCATTTACCCAAGGAGCTAATCTACCCAACAAAGTTTTTGCAGTTGAATGTGCAGTTGAACTGCCAAACCAAGCATTTGCCTTAGCCCAGCGCCAAGGAGCACGCACTGCATCTTGATTGTAGTTGTTACTAGGGCTATATCCGCAATTAGAACAACTTTTTACGGAGCCATCAGCGTTTGCCCATCCGGATGGCAAACCGGTGGTTTTATTTTGGTTAGCATCGAGGAAGCTGTAATTTGCAGAGAGAGCCAAGGTCCAACTCGTTGCGGTGCCCAAATCTTTGAAAAGTTCATAAGCAGCCGGCGCAACATAGCTCGGATTTTTATCAGTATCCCAAGAATCACCAGGTTTATGCAAGCCAGTGCTGGTATTGTGTTCAAGTGACCAAATTTTTGAAATTAAGGCTTTGGCAGTATCCAAGTAATTTTTGCTTGCTGTGCTTCCGAATTGATAGTGAGCCATTATAAGAGCAAGAGCAACGTCGTATTCAGCATCGGTAGCAGCATTTGAACCGGTAACAGTACCACCTATAAAGTTATTGCCTGTAGTAGTGTGTTTTATTTTCCAATTCATAAGCCCATTGTTATTTGTCCAATTTTGATAATACACCCATAATTTGTCAAAATGGCTTTGATAGCTTGTGGTTTTATCGCTAAAATAAACCATCATTAACATGCCGTAGCCAATGCCTTCGGAAACTGTTTCATCAAGATTATCGAATTTAATACGGGCGCAAGGACCGGAACGCTTACCGCTGCAAGTGCCTTCTGCATAAAACTGTGTCATAAAGTCGCCGAATTTTGCCTTTAAATTTTGGCTAGCCATTGAATTTGTAGTATTTATAGTGCTATTACCATAATTCTTACGCATGGGATACGGAAAGTTGACTGTTGTTTGAGCTAAGCCAATAGTAAGGCTTAAAGCGAGGATAAGTGACACTTTTTTTAGCATGTGCGCTCCTGTTTTGAACATGAAATACTCTAATTCAATATAGAATTATTTTACAACCACACTCATGGTTTCCGTGTTAACTCTAATAAAATAAATTCCTTTTGCATGAACATTTATAAGTTGAGAGTTTATGGTTGAGAGTGGAGAGTTGTAAATTAGTTTGCCGTTAAGGTTATAAACCTCTATTTTGGCGTTTTTCGGCAGGTTTTCAAGCACTATGGTGTTGCCTATTGATTTTGCTAAGGCATTGCTTGTAGTTAGCTTGGACTTGTGAATTGGGGAAGGCGGAGTAGGTGGAGTAGGTGGTGGGGGAGGATTGCGCCACTCAGCGGTTTCCGCATACGCCTTAAGCTTGCCTAGAATATATTTCCCATTAGCCGACATATTGCCCTCATTCGCCCAAGCAGCATCACTACCGGTTGTAGGCGGAGTAAAAGATTCTAAATATATTGCAGAACCTTCACTCAGACTAGAGAAAGACCAAATGCAAGATGAAATTTTATGCTGATCCATAAAAGCATGCCAGTTATCTGCGTTTGCAGCGCTCACCGCACCATTGCCATTCGAATTCACCGTGCCATATTCACTTACAAAAATAGGCTTGCCCTTATTAAGCGTGTTTTCAGCGGCTGTCTGAAAACGCTGCCCAGCCATAGTATTGGATGTCAACTGATGAGAACCCGCATAAAAATGCAAAACACAGGCGGTATTGCCATCGTTAACAGGAGTGTTTCCGCACTCATGAACTTCTTGGGCGTAATTTCTTGTGCCCACAAGAATAAGATTATTTGCTCCGGCTATGCGAATTGCGGAAATCACCGCATCGGAAAAGCTTTTAATTGCGGTCCATTGGGTATTTATAGGCTCATTGTATATTTCAAAAATGACATTGGGAACATTGTGATAACTTTTCATTTCAGTTACAAAAAAGTCTATAACTTGCTGCTGCTGGTTATGAGCAATGTGGCTATGCCAGTCTATTATCACATAAACATCACGCTCTATAGCTCTATCAACCACCGTTTTTACCCTGTTGAGTGTTGCGCTTTTATTGTTTTGGTAATCGCCGCCACAACCGGCATTGCCTTCTGCAGCCATTGCCGCACGCACAATATCCACTTTAAAAACATCAACCATAGCATCTACGCTTGCGGCGGACCAGAATCTATCCGTGTCTTTTTCCCAACTAGGGCAACTCCAATAAAGGCTTATGCCCCGTATCTGCACTGGTTTGCTATCCCCAAAATTTGAACCTATAATTTTATTTCCGCTGGCGCTCAATGTGCCGTAATAAGAAACTGGGCCTGTTGCAGCAAAAAGAAAAACTGCATTAAAAACTAAAATAGCGATTATATTTTTAATCATAACAACCCCAAAATTTAAACTACACTATATTATAATATATATTAATACTGCAAAAAGAGCGCAAAAAAATGCATTGTTTTTGCTTTTTTCGGAAAAATAATGTATATTTATTAAATATATCTTCTAATTTAACAACATATTAACTTAGAAGGCAATTCTAGGAGGGCATAAAAATGTACGCTAAATTTCCAAAGATTCAGCTTTTTTTTGGAACATTTATTTCCATATTTCTCGTTTTTTCCTGTGCGGAAGAAAGCAGTTTCACCGAACCAGAATTATCCAGCAGCAGTGTAGAATACATGCAGTCCAGTAGTTCCGGCTTCTCATCCAGCAGCTCTGTTGCAAAGCCCAGCAGCTCCAGTTCTTCTAGCAGCTCTGTTGCAAAGCCCAGCAGCTCCAGTCTCAGTTCCAGCAACTCTGTAGCTCCATCCAGCAGCAGCAGTCCGTTTGAGCATCTTACGGGAAAAGTTGCAATAGAAGCCGAAATTGATGCAAATTGGAAGCGCTTGGGCTATGATTCAAAGCCTGTAAAAGTGATAGCCATTAGCTTTGACGATGGCCCTTGCAATCAAACGCAAAGTCTGCTTGCGGCTCTGGCAAAAAAAGAGGTTAAAGCAACATTCTTTTTGATAGGGCAAAACATAAGCGGCAACGAAGCTGCAGCTCGGGCCATATATGAGGCAGGGCACGAACTGGCAAACCATTCTGACGGTTATAGCGCAAATCCCAACCAAAAAAGCGTGCAAGACTGCTCAAATAAAATTAGAGCTATAACCGGCTCAAACCCTGCTCTTTTTCGCGCTCCAAGCGTTGACTATGGAAACGGAGCAGTTGATAATGTTTGCAAGGCTTTGAATTTGGCTATGATAGATGTTAGCTGTTGGAGCAATGACTATAACGGCATAAGTTCAACTCAAATAAGAAACAATGTGAAGGCTTGCGCAGGTGACGGCAAAATAGTGAATCTCCATGAGTTCAACACGGCAACCGGCAACAACGCAGCGGGAGTTGAAGGCCTTATTGATGATTTGCGCACCGCAGGTTATTGGATTTTACCTGTTGGGCAAATGGCGGCGTATAAGGAAAAAACATTAGTCGGCGGACAAAAATACTTTAATTTTTAAAAGCGTGAACACTTACATGCGAACAGTCACTGCTTTTGCGTGATGGTAAAAGCCTTCTGAATTTGCGATTTCGGCTATGCTTTTTGCGTTTTTTTGCATGGCTTTTTGGTTGTACTTTATTATGCTTGTTCTTTTAATAAAGTCGTAAACTCCAAGAGGACTTGCAAATCTGGCTGTGCCGTTTGTGGGCAAAACATGGTTTGGGCCGGCGAAATAATCGCCAACCGGCTCGGAAGAATATGCGCCTATAAAAATGGCGCCCGCATTTTCAACGAGTTTTTCCAATTCATCTTGGTTTTTAGCAACTATTTCCAAATGCTCAGGTGCAATTCTATTCACAATTTCCACGCCGGCCAGCATGTTTTTAGCAATGAAAATGCGCCCGTAAGCACTTAACGATTTTTCCAGAATTTCCCTTTTCGGACTTGCTTTCACCTGTTTGTCAAGGCTATTTGCAAGTTTTTCCGCAAAAACCGGCGAATCTGTTACGCAAACAGAAGCTTCAAAACCTGAGCCGTGCTCTGCCTGAGAAAGCATATCTGCAGCCACCCATTCGGGATTTGCCGTGTTGTCTGCCAGAACCGCAATTTCGGAGGGACCTGCTATCATGTCTATATCCACAGTGCCGAAAACCTCTTTTTTCGCAAAAGCGGCAAACACATTTCCGGGGCCGACAATTTTATCAACACCGGCAACATAAGTCAAAAAGCCAACGGCCTGCGCACCACCAATGTGGTAAACCTCTTTTATGCCGAGTTCACGCAAAACAAAAGCAACGCCGCTTTGCAAACCGTTTTTCACAGGGCTTACAACAACAAGCTCTTTTACTCCGGCAACAATGGCCGGAACTGCGTTCATAATCAAGGTGCTTGGGTAAACACCGGCTCCGCCAGGAACATAAAGCCCAACTCTTTTCAGAGGGCGAATTTTCTGCCCAAGCACTTCGCCGTTTTTGCCTTTAAAGCTCCAGGATTTTTCAATTTGCTTTTGGTGAAAAACCTTGACATTTTCTATAGCTTGCTTCAGAGCGGCTTTCAGCTTTGGAGTTATTTTTGAAGCGGCTTTTTTTATTTCAGCTTCGCTTATTTTTAAATTGCTCTTTGCAAGCCCGTCGTGCTTTTTTGCATAAGCGATAGCTGCGCTTAGCCCATGCTCTTTTATATCCGAAAGAATTTTTTTTACGAGCTTCTCAATTTCGGTGTTCTGCGCAGCAGAACGAGAGCAAAGCCTTATAACTTCGGGGGAATTTGAGTTTGCTTTTACTGTTTTGATTCGCATGGTTCCTCTCTTTGCTTCTTTTTTGCATGATGCAACCATTCCAGTACCGCAGGAATTGCGCTCACACAAATTATACCTATAATCACAAGCTCAAAATGAGCTTTAATAAATGGGATGTTTCCAAAGAAAAACCCCGCTGTTGTGCATAAAAACACCCAGCCTGCGCCGCCTAAAATGCTCCAGGGCAAGAATGTTTTGAAAGTCATTCCGCTCATTCCGGCTACAAAGGGCACGTAAGTTCTGAAGAAGGGCATGAAGCGGCATATAGTAACGGCTTTTGGCCCGAATTTTTCAAAGAATCTGTGAGCTTTGTTGTAATTGTGAGTGTTGAAAATTTTTCCGGTTCCGCTGGCAAATGCTTTGTGCCCGATTTTTGAGCCTAGAAATCGATTGAAGTTGTCGCCGCAAATTGCCGCTACCGGAAAGGCTGTTAAAACAATGCTTATATCCATCGCATTGGTTGCGCACATTGCCCCTATGGCAAAAAGCATGGAATCACCCGGCAAAAACGGAGCAACAACAAGGCCAACCTCGCAAAATATTATCAGGGTTATGAGTGCATAAACCCAAATTCCGTACTGGTTGACTATTTGCCCCAGATACACATCTATGTGTCGAATAAAATCTAAAAAAAGCGCTAAGTATTCCATGTGCGGGAATGTAGAAAAAATGCAAGCGCAGCAGCAGCTCCTCCTACGAAGTCTACTATTATGTCGCCTAAATCGTTGCCGGAACGGCCCGGAACAAATGTTTGGTGGTATTCGTCGAAAATTCCAAAACCCGTGCAAAGAGCAATGACCAGCAAGCAGTGCATTAGAGGGCTTTTTCGCCATTTCTCAGGGGAAATCCATATACAAAAGGACATTCCCAAAACGAAGTAGGCTATAAAGTGCTTTATTTTGTCGCTAAATTCAAATGTATTTAACAGTGGGTCGTTTGCAGGCAGAGAGGAGAGGACGCAAATTCCCACCATAACCAGAATAGCCGGTATTTTTCTCAAAATGCTTTTTCTTAAAAATCTTCTCATTCTATTTCCATGTAAAAACTGCCTCTGGCATCACTTTCAAAAGTTATGGTTTCTCCTTTGGCGCACTTAATTTTAAAAATTGTGTAATATTCGGGCGGCTTGCCGGATTCAAAAATTTTGTCAAGTTCCTGTTCTGAAATGAGATGCTTATTTTGCACGGCTTTGAATTTTTCAACATCCCAATCAAAAATTTCAGGCGTTGTGTAAATAAATGCTTGCAGCATAAGAGCAAATTCACTTGCAAAAAATCCTCTGTAATCTTTTACCACATCTGCTTTTTCTTGCCTGTCCATAATTTTAAAATTTCTGGGAAAAGGCAAAGGCCCTTGATTCTTATCTTCTGCTTTATAGGCCATTCTTATGTTTTTTCCGTTTAAGATGAGCCTTAAATTATCGCTGTCTTTGTGGAAAAACAGGCAAGGGGAATTTTTTTTGCAAGGAAGCTTTCCATCTTCTAAGTTAAACCCGGAAAATGTTTGCCCTTCTTTTAAAAGAACTTTAGGAGCTGCGCTATGCGCTGCAGCAAACAACAGAATAAATGCTATGCAAATTTTATTCATAAAGCCTGTTTATGCCGCTGAACACTGCTCTCATGTTTGCAATTAACGTGCTGCTTGAAACTCCACGCCCAACCACGCATTTTCCGTTTACAGAAAGCACAATTTCGGAGAGTGCCCGGCCTGCCCACAGTTTATCGGCATCGCTAACAACTCCTTGTTTGTAGCTGTTAAGCTCAACAGGCAAGCCTACTTCTTTGGAAAGCAGCAGTGCAGCTTCTATTGGGCCTTTTGTGGTTTCTATGGATTTCTCCTGAGAAACTCCTGAGAGGGTGAATTTAAACACATATTGATCTTTTCTTTCCGGCGTGACATCTATGGAATTGAAGCCAATCTTGCCGCTTAAATTGCAGCATTTTTCCCTGAACACTTCCAGAATTCTTTCTGGCGAAAGCTCGCCCTCACGCTCACTTATTTCTTTTAGAACCGGTTGCAGTTCTGCTGCTTCGTCCAGCTCAACAGGGTAGCCGTTGTGGTTTAGAATTTCATAAACGGCGGTTTTTCCGCTTTGGCTGGTGAATGCCAGAATGTCGCTTTCGTTTCTGCCAATCAAAGAATAGTCTATTGGGCGGTAGGCTCCCTTTTTCATGTTCTTGGTTTTTGAAGCGCCGTCTTGGTGAATGCCGCTTCTGTGCGCAATGGCTTCTATGCCTATAAGAGGAGCTTTGGTGTAAATAGGCACGTTTGCCCATTTGCTTATCAACAAAGCTGTTTCGTAAATTTCGCCGAGGTTCATGTCCATTTCTACGCCGCAGTTGTGAATTGCAACCGCAACCTCATACATATTCGTGTTGCCGGAGCGTTCGCCAAGCCCGTTTAAGGCACATTCCATTTGCGCAGCGCCTGCAAAAAAACTTTCCACAGTTGCGGCAGTTGCCATTCCTAAATCGTTGTGGCAATGAACGGAAACGGTTATGTCTTTGGGCAAGGCTTCCACAGCTTTTCGAACCATGTCCACATAAAGCATGGGGCGGTAGCGTTCCACAGTGTTTGGCAAGTTTATGGTTGTGGCACCGGCAGAGACAACCTGTTTCAAGGATTCCAAAACAAAATCAAAGTTTTCAACACTGTCGCCAAAATGCTCAGGGCTAAATTCAACATCGCCGTGTGTGCCAACCAGAGATTTGGCAAAAGCAACAGCTTCAACAGCCGCTGCTCTAACAGCCATAGGTTCCATTTGCAGAACGTGCTCCATGCTAAGCGGACTCATTGCAAGGAATGTGTGTATGCGGGGCTTGGGAGCTTCTTTTACGGCATCCCAAGCTTTTTGAATATCGCTTTTCTTGGCTCTGGCAAGCCCGGAAATAACAACGTTTTCTGCTGTTTTATCTCCTTTAGATGCGAGATTTGCGGCAAGGCTTGACAAACTACGGCAAGATTCAAAATCCATATCCGAAGCCATTGGAAAGCCAACTTCAATTCCCTGTACTCTTAGTTTTAAAAGTTGCTTAAATACAAGTTCTTTTTGCTCTTTATTCCAAGGCCTTACAAGTGCTTGATTTGCGTCGCGCAAAGTCACATCATAAAAAAACGGTTTTTTAACGGAGTTTTCCATTAATAGAATGTAGTAAAATTCTAAATTACCGAAAATGCAAAAAAAATATCTTGCCATAGACTACGGAGAACGGCGCACGGGAACAGCCTTTGCCGACAGCTCTATAGGCATAGCTTTCCCAAGAGAAACCATAGATAGAAAAGAAAAAGACCTGTGGACAGAACTGGAAAGGCTGGTTAAAGAAAATAAAGTAACGGATTTTGTGCTGGGAATGCCTATACACCCAAACAACCACCCCGACAGCAAACAGAAAACAGTTGAAAAATTCGGGGCCGAATTGCAAAAAAAATTTCCGCAAATAGAATTGCACGTGCAAGACGAAACGTACAGCACCCAAGACGCAATAACGCTCGTAGGGGCTGCTGGCCGCCCTGATAAAAAACGAATAGACAAAGCGGCGGCTACGGTTATTTTGCAAAGATTTTTGGAAGGAAATTTCTGATGGCCATTTATTCGGAAGAAATAATAAGGCAATTAAAAGAGGCTGCGGATATAAGCATTATAATTGAGCAGTTTGTGCCGCTAAAGCGTTCCGGCTCTGGAAAGTTTTTAGGCGTGTGCCCTTTTCACAACGACAGCCACCCCAGCATGAATGTGAACCCGGCAATGGGAATTTACAAGTGTTTTGCCTGCGGAGCGGGCGGCGATGTGTTCAAGTTCGTTATGGAGCACGAAAAAATGGATTTTCGTGCTGCGGTGGAATATGTGGCAAACACGGTTGGTTTCCCTTTGCCGAAACCAACCGTTATTCAAAGCGAAAATTACGAAGAAAAAGATTTAGTCCGCAAAATAAACGATATTGCCTGCGCCTGGTTCAAGGAACAGCTTGCGAAATCGGACTTTGCGAAATCTTATTTGGAAAAAAGAGGAATAACGGAAAAAACAAAGGATTTGTTTGGGCTTGGCTATGCGCCCAAAAGCGGATTTTTAGAAGTTGCCGGCAAAAACGGATTCAAGCCGGAGTTCGTTATAAAAGCAGGCCTTGCCGCAGAAAAAGACGGCAGGGCAATAGACAAGTTCAGAGACAGGCTAATGATTCCCATAAGCAGTTTATCGGGTGCTGTTGTTGGTTTTGGAGGGCGCGATTTAAGCGGAAACAGCCCGGCTAAATATATGAACTCTCCGGAAACTCTTGTTTACAACAAAAGCGAAATTCTTTTTGGGTTACACCACAGCCGCAAATCCATACCGAAAGAAAATTCCGTAATTCTGGTTGAAGGTTATTTTGATGTAATTTCAATGTATCAAAGCGGAGTGGAAAACGTGGTTGCGATTTCCGGCATTGCTCTTTCCGAGATACAGGCGAAACTGCTTGCCAGATACACAAAATCTGCCTACGTTAGCTTGGACGGTGACGAAGCCGGGCAAAAAGCCACGGAGAAATGCATAGAGGTTTTGGTTTCGCAAAATTTCTCCGTTAACATTGTGAACTTAATGAACGAAAGCGGCGAGAAAACAGACCCGGATTCTCTCGTGATGCAAGGCGGCGCAGAGGCTTTCAAAAAGCTGCAAGGCTCGGCAAAAAACTGGCTAAACTACCTGGCAAGCAAAGTGCCGCTCACAACTCCCGATGAAAAAACGAGTTTTATTTTGAGGGCAAAAAAACTGATTGCCACAATGAGCAGCGCAGAGCTTAGAAACCAGTATTTAATTTTATTAAACGAAAAATTCGGGGCTTCAAAAGACCTCCCCGCAGGCAATTTCGCACAGCGAGATGCAGGCGTGCAGCAACCCCCCGCAGAGCTTGTTCACTGGAAATCGCTGCCGAGCAATGAAGTGTGGCTTGTGAGCGTAATTTTCAGAACTCCGGAGCTTCAGAAATTCGCAATAGGAATATGCGACCCATGTTTGCTAAGTTCAAGGCTTTTGGCAGAGCTTTTGGATTACGGTTACGCTCTTTTTGAAGAAAGCGGCAGAATAGACCTTAAAGAACTTTACGGCAAACTGCCGCCGGAGCATAAGGAATTGCTCGCTCGCTTGCCGGAAAAGCCCTGGACACAGGAATCTGCCGTAATGGAATTTTCAAGCACTGTGCTGAAACTCCGCATTTCGCAGCTGAAAAACGAGCTAAAAGCAGCTCGAAACGATGTTGAGCTTTACAGAGGAATTCAGGAAAGAATAAAAAACTTTGAAAGTTTGGCTATGCGAGCAAAAGACGGTGAAAACGTTTTGGGATTTTTGTAATTTACTATATTCCCCCTTATGTCAGAGTTTTTTCGACAATTATTGACCCAGTTTAGGGATATATGGCAAAGGTTTAATGCTGTTCAAAAGGCAATTCTGGCTTCTGCGTTTGTTTTAATATTCGCAGGCATTTTAGTGGTTATATCCATACAGGCGGTAAACGCAACAGACTCTCGCATGGCAACGCTGTTTCCCAACATGGACATAGCTACCGCAGCAGATATAACCAATTTCCTTAAAGAAAACAAGTACGAATATAAACTCGATAACGACGGGCGCACAATTCTTGTCCCTAAAGAATCCATTTACGAAGTGAGAATGGCTCTTGCCAGCGCAGGCCTTCCGAAGAGCCAGGGCAAGGGCTATGAGCTTTTCGATAAAAACCAGCTTGGCATGACGGATTTTGCGCAGAATTTGAATTACCGCAGAGCTGTAGAAGCCGAGCTTTCACGTTCTATTGAGAGTTTCAGGGCAGTTGAGCTTGCACGTGTTCACGTGAGCATTCCTAAACAAACTCTTTTCATGGATAAAAAGGAAGAGCCTACCGCAAGCGTTGTGCTTAAAATACGCTCCGGGGAAGACTTGCAAGACAGGCAAATAAAAGGCATTCAGCATTTGGTGGCAAGCGCAATAGATGGCTTGAGGGCGAGGCAGGTGAGCGTTTTGGACGATCACGGAACCTTGCTCACAAAGGGCTATGCAGACAACGCTGTTGCCGAACAAACAGACCATAACATGGAACTCAGGCGCTCCACCGAAGCATATTTAAAAAGGCAGGTTCTCACAATTTTAGATGGAGTTTTAGGGCCAAACAAAGCAAGCGTAACGGTTTCCACAGATCTTGATTTCGATGAAATAAGCAGAACAGTTGAAAGTTACGACCCGACTAAACGAGTTGTGCGCTCCGAGCAGCGAGACGACGGAACCCGTTCAAATGTTCCTCCGGAAGCCGGAACCGAAACAAAAGAAAGCTCAATATCAAACTACGAAATTAGCAGAACTCTGGCGCAAATAAGAAGCAGCCCCGGCAACATAAAACGCATAACGGTTGCTGTTTTTGTAGATGGCGTTTACGAAAAGGATTCTCTTTCCAAGCAACGCATTTACAGGCCCAGAAGCGAAGAAGAAATTGTAATGCTCACACAAGCCGTTAAAAACGCAGTTGGCTTTTCTCAAGAGAGAAACGATAGCGTTTATGTTGCAAGCACACAGTTCGATCGCAGCTACTGGGAAGAAGAACGTGCCCACATGGAAGATATGGGCAACAAGGAACAGTGGGAAAACTGGGCTTTGAGAATAACGATAGTTTTAATAGTTATTCTGGCATTCATTTTCTTGAGAAAAGTTGCCATAAGCCTTATAGAGGCCATGAATCCGCCTGTTCCTCGCTATAAGGAAATCTCAATTGAATCTGAAACCGAAGAAGTTCCGGAACCCGTGCGCCAGCAAAACGAACTTATCGCAAGCCTTGAAACCTGGACCTCTGCCAACCCAGAGAGGGCGGCAGACTTGCTTAAGATGTGGCTAGCCGAAGGTGCCGTTGACACTGCGCACGGAAACAAAAAGAAAAAGTAATTTAAGCAACTCCCATAGCTTGAGCCAAGCTTGCAATGTCGGCATGCTGCGGGAATTTTTTCTTGGCTTTGGCAACAGTTGTTATTGCGCTTTGAACATCGCCTGTTAGAGCCATGGATTGAATGTATAAAAACGTAAAATCCGGATTTTCGATAAATTCTTTTTTCAAGAACATCAAATTATCCATAGCCTCTTTTGCTTTGTCTTGGGCAATGTAAATTTCTGCGAGAGCAAGCGGGTTGTGAGGCGTTCCGAGCAACATGTTTTTGAGCATTTTGAGAATTTCTACTCCAAGCTGTGCTTGCCCCAAACCATTCCAGTATTCTGCCAAAAACTTTAGAGAGTTTGTGTGCGCAGCTGTTGTGTCCGATGGCAAAAAGTCTATTTTCGGAACAAAAGAGGCACAGTAGCCAAACCATTTAACGGCTTCTTCTTGTTGCCCGAGCGCATTTAAAATTCGGGCTTTTCTTGACATTGAAGGTTCGTATTGCGGATTTTCCGCAAGCGATAAATCAAGTGATTCAAGCGCGCCTTGCAGGTTGCCTTGCAGTTCCAAAATGCGGGCTATGTCGTGCGGCAAAAGAATAAGCAATTCGTCGTAATGTTGTTTTTTTGCTTCGGATAAAGACTCTCTCAACCACTTTAATGCGTTTTCGTAATCGCCTAAAATTTCGTAGCATGCTCCGTAATGAAACATGTCAAGCGCATTCATTCCCTTGTCGCCAGGGAACTCTTCTCTGAATAACTCTAAATTGCGCAACTGCTTTTCTCTTAGCACTGCAGGATTTTCATAACCTGTGTGGAAAACTTCAAGCGGAAGCTTTATTTCTTGAAATCCGAGCTTTCGTATGCTCGGAATAATTTGCTCGTGTATGCGGCCTTCGAATTTTATTTGCGCTTTGTTATTTGGGAACACTCTTATTTGTGAAAACCTTGTGCCGGTTTTGCCTTCGTCTGTGGAATTGCAAACTACAAGGGAAAACACTTTGTTTGGCATTTCGCTCTGCAGAATTCTGCGGAGTTCGCTAACGGTTTGCTTTGGAACTCTGTCGTCTGCGTCGAGCCATATTATCCAGCGGCTTGTGGCTTTGGAAACGGAATAATTCCTGGCTGCCGCAAAATTGTTTATCCATGTGAAATGCTCAATTTTCGCATTAAAGCTTTTTGCAATGTCTAAGGTTTTATCGTTTGAACCCGTATCGGTTATTATAATTTCATCTGCAAGCCCTTGAACGCTTTTTAAACATTCCTCCAAATTTTTTTCTTCATTTTTGACAATCATGCAAAGCGAAAGCAAAGCTCTTTTGTCTTTGGAGTTTATTAAAGCTGCGTTTGCCCGTTCAAACAGCCATTCCGCTTCCTTGTTGCCCGGATCGTGCTTGAGCAATTGCTCGGCGTGATTTCTTGATAATTTGAAATTTCCTTTTTCAAATTCGAAAATGCTCAGGTTTTTTAAAGCATCTGCTTTAATGGCATAAAAATTTGTTCCGCCAATAGGAACAACAACATTCATCGTTAGCAGTTTTCTAAAATATTTCATGCTCTCTTCTTTATTTTCTTTCAAGAGCAAAATTATGCCAAGCCCATAAACAGCTTCTTCGTTTTTTGGAAAGTGTTCCAAGCATTTTAAATAAATTTTTTCCGATTCATCAAGTTTGTTCGCTAAAAGCAAATGCCTGCCGAGTTTGGTATAGGCACTCATTTTAAGGTCAATTCTGTCTCTAGGACAATTTTTGAATTCAACTGCTCGCCTGTAATATTCTGTTGCCCTTTCTGTTTCGTTCAAAATTGAATATGTATCGCCAAACTCAAGCAAACCTTCAATTCTTTTGTCGTGCTCCGGGTCTGCAAGTTGCAATTCCAAATTCCTTTTTGCTTTTTTTTCCCTTATTTCTGCTGTTTCATAACCCATGTGCCAAATTAGGATAGACGTGTTTACCGGGTGCAAGCCCAAAACTTCTGAAGAGTTAATAACGCTTTCGTGTATGCGTCCTTCAAACCGAAGATCCGGGTTATTGGGAAACATTCGAGCTTGCATGAATCTTAGGCCCTTCGGTTTGCCGTCTTCGGTGTTGCAAACCGTAAAGGAAATAAGCTTGTCTAAAGGCGCAGTCTTTAGCTTGTTGAAAAATTCTGTTTGGTCCGGAGGAACGTAATCATCTGCGTCCATCCACAAAATCCAGGAACAAGTGGCTTTTTCAACACTCAAATTTCTGGAATAGGCAAAGTCGTTTACCCATTCAGAGGTTATTAAAGTTGTTTTGGGAAAAGACTTGACAATTTCAATTGTTCTGTCTGTGGAACCGGTGTCGTTTACAATGATTTCATCTGCAAAAGGCAAAAAACTCTGAATGGCACGGCCTATATTTGCTTCTTCGTTTTTGACAATCATGCAAATAGAAAGCGCATTTCTTTTGCCCCGGCAGGGCAGTGGTGCTTTTATAGTTCCAAAGGCCATCGTTTACCGAAGATCAAGAGGTTCGTAATTCCTTATGTTTTCGCCAGTGTAAATTTGGCGAGGGCGGTAAATTTTCTGCTTGGGGTTATCGTGAACCTCTTTCCAGTTGGCAATCCAGCCAGGCATGCGGCCAATGGCAAACATAACTGTGAACATATTCAGCGGAATGCCTATTGCTTTCATAATTATGCCGGAGTAGAAATCCACATTCGGGTAAAGCTTGCGCTGTATGAAGTAATCGTCTTTGAGCGCAATGTCTGCGAGTTCCTGCGCAATATCCAAAAGCTCATCGCTTTGCCCCTGCTTTTGCAAAATCTTTTGCGCAATGTTGCGCAAAATTTTTGATCGAGGATCGAAGTTTCTGTAAACTCTGTGCCCAAAGCCCATAAGCTTAATGCCGTTTTCTTTGCGTTTTACCTTTTCTACATAGTCTTTAACGGAAATGCCGGTTTTGTGAATGCTTTCCAGCATTTCAACTACGGCTTGGTTTGCGCCGCCGTGCAAGTGCCCCCACAAAGCGCAAACGCCGGAAGCTGCGCTTGCAAACAGGTTTGCGCCGCCGCTTGCCACCATTCTAACCGTGCTTGTGCTGCAGTTCTGTTCGTGATCTGCGTGCAGAATTAAAATGAGATTCAAGGCTTTCACAATGTCCTGGTCTGCGATATAGGGCCTGTGTGGGAGAGAGAACATCATGTGCAAAAAATTCTGCACATAAGAGTATTCAGGAATTCCATACATAATGGGCCTTCCGACGCTCATTTTATAAGCGGCCGCAGATATTGTGCGAACCTTTGATATAAGCATTGCAGCAACGTTTTCAAATTCGGCTTCGCCCATGCTTCTTAAAAGCTCGTGATGGTAGCTTCCTATTGAGTTTATCATTGCGCTTAAAATAGCCATGGGAGGAGCATCGGTGGGGAAACCGTCGTAGTGGTGCCGGAGACCTTCGTGTAGAAGCTCGTGCTCTGTTAAAAGATTTGAAAAGCGGTGAAGTTCAGGCTGAGTGGGGAGCCTGCCCCATATTATTGTCCATGCAGTTTCTATGAAAGTACTTTTTTCTGCAAGTTCTTCAATAGGGTAGCCACGGTAGCGCAGAATGCCTTTGTCACCATCTATGTAGGTTATGGCACTTGTGCAACTTCCGGTATTTGAAAACCCATCGTCAAGGGTTATGTAGCCGGACATTTCTCTTAATTTGGAAATATCCACCGCCAATTCATTTTGCGTTCCCTTAATCACGGGAAGAGGGTATTCCAAACCATCTGCAACAAATTTTGCTGTATTCATCATCTGAGTCTCCATAGGTCGTTGTGTTGCTGGTAATGTAGAAATTTAAAAATAAAGCCCTATTCCGAATATGTGGTTTGCTTCCAGAGCTTTTCGATTTTGATATGCATACTCTATTGAGCCAAACCCAAGCCCAATGGCAAAGCCTGCGCTGATGGTATTCGAATAGCCAAGCCGCAAGGAAAACACTTCGCTGTACATTATTTCAAGACCTGTGCGAAATTCTTCTGCCAAGTCGTTTCGCTTGTAAATGTCTGCAGACAAGGCTCCGGAGAATCCAAGCGTTAACGGGCAGTTTGCCGTTAGGCCTGCTTGCACCGAAAGCGGTGATATTGTTTTTGCGCCCGTGCTGGATGACATTTGGCCCAGATTGTTGAAAACAGCGCCAAAGGCCAAGTATTTCTGAAAATCGTATTTCATTCCGGCATCGAGCAAAACGCCGTGCACATAAGAGTTGTCTATGTTTTGGTTTGCGTAGCGAGCATTTAAGCCTGCGGTTAGGGAATTAAATTTTTTTGCGGCTCCGAATTGCGCGGCAATGGTTCCGGGCGCAAAGTAAAGCCCGTCTGCGGTTAAGCCATCTTCTGTGTATTCTTGAATTTTATCGTAGTTAAGAGACTCTATTCCGGCGCTCAAGTGAAAACTTCCAAGCATTGTGTGAGCCATCATTGACATTCTGCTTGCGCTTATTAACTCGGAGTAATCTGTTTTTGAAAAATTTATTGAAGAAGAATTAACCGATGCCGATGCGAGCGGGTTTCTGAAAGCTTCTCCTGCATTACGGGGGCTTGCAATGCCTGCCCCAGCCAAGGCTGCCGAACGAGGTTCTGTTGGCATGGACAGCATTTTTATGGCGCCGGCCCCAGGCTCTACATTCCAATATTCGCCCGAATAAGCAAAGCCGGCAAGCAATGCAATGCAGGTTAAAAAGATGGCGTGGAAACGTGGCATAGCGAAATTGTAAATATAGTAAACGACTTTTTTAGCATTTTCTATATTGTAATTAGGCAACATTTTTTTGCTAATAGGAGGGGATTATATGAAAAGTAATCTTTTTAATGCTACTGTGTCTGTAGCAGCGTTGGCCGGTTTGGGCCTTTTAATTTCTTGCGGGAGCGGCAAGGTTGAAGACGTTCATGATTTCGATGGCCTCAAATTGGATGCCAGAGGAGATCTTGTTGACCTTGTTAAGGATTGCATGAGCGGCATTGCAAGCGATGTTGAGTGCAAAGTAATTATGGGCGAAGGCATAGCTGCCCCAGACCCTAACCAAAGCAGCAGCGATGGCTACGCAAGCAGTGCCGATGGCGCAAGCTCTGGCAGTGTTTCCGTTGTAAGTTCCAGCAGTGCCGGTGGTGCAAGCTCTGGCAATGTTCCCGTTGTAAGTTCCAGCAGTGCCGGCGGTGCAAGCTCCAGCAGTGTTTCCGTTGCAAGTTCCAGCAGTGCCGGTGGTGCAAGCTCCAGCAGTGTTTCCGTTGCAAGTTCCAGCAGCATCGCTCAGCCGAGCAGCAGCGCTTCCAATGTTGATGGTTGCGCGTATCAGCCAAGCTGGTGCGGCGGAATTGCTATTGGCGCTGTGGAGGTAAACATAACCAGCAAAACAGTTAATCAGGTTCCGGCAGCGTGCGTGTTCATAAAAGGGTTAAGCAGCGGAGGGCATCTCAACGTTAATACCGATGACTTGGCGGTTAATGGGGTTGTGGTTGGGAAAGAAGTCCATTACAATAATGACGCTTTGCATAACAAGCCAAAGGTTGACGGGGGTTATTACATTTATATTCCGCCCAATTATAGCTATGTGCAGATAACAAATGCGCTTTCCGGTGCTCCTGAGTGTGATTAACCCTTGAAAGTCGGTCGAGTTTTTTCTATATTTGTATGCAGAACATACAAATTAGGAGACTCGTATGAAACGCATTAGTTCTCGTTTTTTAGCTTTGGGCTTAACATCAGTGTTGGCCTGTGTGGCAGTTTTAACATCTTGTGGTAAAGGCGAGCCTGAGCCTTTTCCTTACGATGAGTTTCAAAATTTATCATTGGATGTTGCTGACGTTGTTGATTTTGCAAATAATTGCGTAAGCGATCCAAACGGCGAATTTTGCCCCAGCTTACCTCCTCAGAACCCAGAGCCAAACCCAAACCCAAACCCCGACCCTGGCACAAGCAGCTCCAGCCCGTATATTCCTAACCCCGGCCTAAGCAGCAGTAGCAACAATAACATCGGTGGCGGCAGCAGCAGCAGCAACAATAACATCGGCGGCGGTAGCAGCAGCAGCAACAATAACATCGGCGGCGGTAGCAGCAGCAGCAACAGCGGCGGCGGTAGCAGCAGCAGCAACAGCGGCGGCGGTAGCAGCAGCAGCAACAGCGGCGGCGGCAACAGCAGCAATAGTGGTGGCGGAGCGTGTGGAGCAAATTATGGAACATATGATATGGCTGTTGCTGTTGGAAATTGTTTAAATTTGACCAAGGGTTGTACAACCGATAATAATTTACCTCTTAAAATTTATAATAATAATCATATGAATGGTACTTGGAAAGGAATTATATATTGTAGCGATAGTAGCTCCAAGAATATAGTATGTGGCTCAACTGCTAATCTGTGTGAAGCAACTGCTTGTGCTGCAGGTACAACAGGTGCATGGCTATCTATTACAGAGATGACTGGAACGCAGGCTACAGCAGAAAGTAATTGCTGGTAAAATAATATATTAATTAATCATGCCCCCGGTTCGGGGGCTTTTTTTTTATGCAAAAAAGCGCTTTTGTCTTGCGCTTTTGTCTGAATCAGATGCGTGTCTGTGTGCGCTTCCCCAGCCATTCCGCTTCACTCCGTGAAGCTCCCTCTCCGGCGGCAACGCCAGCTAGCCGCCTAAGTTTGCATGCCGAGCTTCTTTTTTGCATCAGCCAAAGACATGCCATTCTCCAAAAGAGAGAATACTTTTTCCATGCCGACAGCAATGCCTTCCTGGCGGCCACGTGTTTCGCCGATAGCAATGCCTTCGTTATGGCTCACGGCAAGGGCTTCATCATAAGTCAAATCCTTCAGCATGTTGTAAACCTCCGATGAGTGTTCCTCCAGAAAGTCTTTAAGCACATTCCGGCGAATGCAGTCCTCCATAGCTTTGGCAATTGCGGAATCGCGGCTCATGGATTTCATGTATTCTCTTACCAAATATACAAAAATGCCATATCCTTCAAGAAGAACGCTCCTTTTGGCCAGCTCTTCGTTGTGCCCTTTGCTTATGTTGT
>Ga0209755_10000768_pt1 | contig 55782 bp, 47 predicted proteins | sample TergutCo191P1_FD_187301 | JGI IMG/M metagenome (GOLD analysis project Ga0209755, IMG submission 187301) | Cornitermes sp. P1 segment gut microbial communities from Petit-Saut dam, French Guiana - Co191P1 (SPAdes) (version 2) | ecosystem: Host-associated > Arthropoda: Insects > Digestive system...
CTTGTTGTTGCGCACCCATTTGAAAAAGCGCCTGAGGATTCATTCCCCCCGCCTGAGTCGCCATTCCCATTCCCATAAACCCTGTCATGGCTCCAGCTGTATTCCCTGCTGCCGCGCGCATAGCGTCACCTTGAGCGTTAACAAGAGAAGCTGCCGCCATTGTAGGATCACGCATAACAGCCGCAGTCTGAAGATCTTTTATTTTCTTTTCATCTTCCGCAGATGCCGTGCACGTTATTCCAAAATTGACAATTTCAATACCGCGAACTTCTCTCCATTTATTACTAAGCGCCTCGTTTAAAATCTCCGCGAGTTTATCAGTATGAAAAGAAATCTCATGATATTCCATTCCGCTGCCAAGCTTTGCCAGCGAAGGACCAAGAACAGTAACTATCTCGCTTTTTAGCTGACTGTCAATTTGATCTCTTTTATAAAGGTCATCAATGTTTCCGCATACATTTGAATAGAATAAAAGCGGATTTATCATCTTGTACGAATATTCGCCGTTTGCTCTAAGGCTAATAGTAAGACGCAGATTGATGTTTGGATCAATCACCAGATACGGAATTGGATTTGGCGTGCCGTATTTATTACCCATTATTTCTTTTGTATTAAAGTAATAAATACGCTGATCCTTTCCGGGACTTCCGCCGTATTTAAATCTCTCCCCAATACTTTTAAAAATTCCAACGATGCCTTTATCCAAGCCGCCGTAAAAAACACTGGACTCGCTTGACTGATCGTAAGTGTAATGCCCCTCCTCGGAGCAAAATTCCATAACACGCCCATTATCGATAATAACCGCGGCCTGCCCTTTATTTACAACAATACCCGAACCATTGGAAATGACGTTGTCTTCTCCTTTGGTATTACTGCTTCTTTTGCTTGTCCTTTTCTGCCCTTTCGCCGCAAGCACATCCGTATCCAAACTTTCGCAAACAAAAAACTCAAGCCACTGATCCGCAAAAGTGCCTCCCACAGCTCCAACTAACGCTTTAATTAATCCCATAAAATCTCTCCATTAATTTTTTATAAGTATTTATGTTATTTCCTAATTGTTACATGGTATTTGCTGCTTGTCAATTGAGGATCTTGGGAAGGGTGCAACCGGTCGAAATTTTCGACCAGTTCGAGCTTCTCCTTTTTATTTTATAAATTTCATCTTTTACACTTTTTTTATCTTTCTTTTGAGTAGCAAGAAGACGATCGTAATAAAACGAATTTATCTGCCGTTCAAGCTGACGAGAACTCCAGTTGCTTTCAGCGCATTCGTTAAGGTAAAAATCACGTCTTTGGGTATTGTCTATCTTCATTAGAAGACGGTAATGGGTCCAGCTCAATTCCGCACGCAGTGCGTGCGCATTTGGAAAAGTATTGTTAAATTGTCGCATAGCCTGTAAGTTTCTGACAGTAAAACCTTTGCCAAATTCTGCTGTTAATTCTGCCGAAATAAACTGCAATAGTCCCTTCCCATATTCAGCACGATCACCTACAGCCTGCTCAATTTGCCTTCCAATTTCCCAGTAAGCTTCCACCATTGCGGAATTTACAGCGGTATAAACCTTTTGCCTTGCGGTGACAAGGATGGTACGAATGTTCTGATATACATCTTTATCAGAAGCTATAGCGTTCTTTTTGTTCATGACTTACTCCTTAACATATGTATAGCATATATTGAATTAATATGCAAGGGGTAGATTGGGAGATTTTTAGGGGAAGAGTGAGTGATTCGAGACGCAGTGCGGCACGAATTGGAAGAATAAAAAAAATTAACATATTTTTCGTAAATTTGTTAATAATAATTGACAAGAAAATACAAAAACAACATACTAAATCTATATTATGACACGTCAATCCGGTAAAGAAAAAGTAAATGAACTCGTCGATAACTTTAAAAAAAACGAACGCGAGTATATGTCAAAGGATTTTCAAGAAACGGAGACCCGTACACGTTTTATAGACCCTTTTTTTGAAGCATTGGGATGGCAGCTTAATCAAACCGATATAGCAAAGAAATTCTGGGATGTTCACCGCGAGTTCAGCCAACGAGATAATTCGACAACAAAAAAGCCTGATTATGCTTTTAGAATGAAAGATGGTCACAAATTTAAAGAGAAATTTTTTGTTGAAGCAAAAGCTCCTCATGTCGATTTAACCGGAAATATGCCTGTATTTCAAGCAAAGCGTTATGCTTTTTCTTCTCATGGGAAAACGCCTATTGTTGTTCTTACCGATTTTCAATCTTTCAGAGTCTTTAACGGTCTTGAAAAACCAATTTTTGAAAATCCGCTTCAGGGATTAATTAAAGGATTTGATCTTGAATATCAAACTTATCTTGATAAATGGGATTCGATATATGATGTTTTTTCCAAAGAAGCGGTTGCCGAAGGAAGCATTGAGCAGTTAATCGGGAAAGTAGGAAAAAATACAAAATCACTTGATGACGAATTTTTAGCTGATATTTCTGCATGGCGTGAAATGCTTGCTCGTAATGTTGCGTTCAGAAACAAAGGACAGCTTTCTGTAGAACAGATAAATGAAGCAGTCCAGCGAATTCTGGATAGGTTGATATTTATCAGAAATCTTGAAGATCGCGAGATAGAAGAAGAAAATAGCTTATTATTTATATTGAAAGCAAAAGAAAATATTTATCCTCATTTGATTCCATTGTTCAGAAGGCTTGATTCAGAATATAACGGTTTGCTTTTTAAGGAACATTTTTCCGAAAATATCAATGTTGATAGTAATACAATCAGAGATATTATCAAGCAATTATACCCTCCTCATTCACCTTACGAATTTGACATGATCGAACCTGAAATACTTGGGCGCATTTACGAGCGTTTCTTGGGAAGTAAAATTCGTCTTACCGAAAGCAATCAGGCAAAAGTTGAAGAAAAACCTGAAGTCCGCCATGCAGGAGGCGTTTATTATACACCTCAGTACATTGTGGATTATATTGTTGAAAATACTGTAGGCGTAAAGATAAAAGGAAAAAATCCTGAAGAAATCACCTCGATTAAAATATGCGATCCTGCCTGCGGTTCCGGTAGTTTTCTTTTGGGCGCTTTTCATTATTTGATTGAATATCACCGCGAATGGTACACTAACGCAAGCCAGACGGTGCAGAAAAAATACAAAGATGATTTTATTGTTAATACTGATAATGAAGTACAGCTAACGCTTAAAAAGAAAACAGAAATATTGAAAAATAATATTTTCGGCGTTGACATCGACCGTGAAGCGACCGAAGTTGCCATTATGAGTTTGTATCTTAAAATCCTTGATGAAGGTTATGATAAAGGTCAAAGCGAGTTATTTCTACGAGGTCATATTCTGCCTGATATGTCAGGTAATATTAAATGCGGAAATAGTTTGATAGATAGAAAGCAACTTTTTGATTACGATTTTTTCGGTGATCCTGATATAAATCCTTTTGATTGGAATGAATTCAATGCGAAAGGTTTTGATGTTATTATTGGAAATCCTCCGTATATTCGGATTCAAGAAATGCAAGAATGGGCTCCTAAAACTGTTAAATTATATAAAGAACTCTATAAGGCAAGCTCTGCAAAGAATTACGATATATATGTTATTTTTATAGAAAAAGCACTTTCTCTTTTATCTTCTACAGGTTTAATGGGAATGATTCTACCGAATAAGTTTATGCAGCAAGAATATGGAGAAATGATTCGCTCCCAAATTTCAACGAATGGTAATCTATGTAAGTTGGTTAATTTTAAGGACTTTCAAGTCTTCAAAGGAGCCACGACTTATACTTGTCTTTTGTTTTTATCAAACGAAAAGAATAACAATTTTAATTATGCTGAATGTAAAAAAGCGGAAATAGATATTGATTTCAGTAAGATTGATTCTTCCCGTATTTCTGCGGCTCCATGGGTTTTGCATAATGAAGACGATCTTGCGTTTTTTGATTCTCTTAATGTACATCCAAAATTAGACATATTCTGTGATAATATTTTTGTGGGTATTCAAACTAGTGCCGATAAAGTTTTTATTTTAGAATACGAGGATGAGGGCAAAAGTTATTATTCCGCAATATCTTCTATTCTTGATACGAGTCTAAAATTTGAAAAAACATGGGTTCGTCATATTATTTCCGGGACAGATGTAAAGAAATATATTTATCCTGAAAAGCGACAGCTAGTAATATTTCCTTATGATATAGTTGATGGGAAACCTGTTCTGGTTAACAAAAAAATATTAGAAGCAAATTCTCCAAAAGTATGGAATTATCTTTTAGATAATAAGAAGGTTTTAGAGAATCGTGAAAAAGGAAAGTTTAAAGGAGAAGGATGGTATCAATTTGGACGAAACCAGAACATTAGTATTCAAGATAAGCCAAAAATATGTGTTCCTCGTTTAGTTCAAGAAATTCAGGCTATATACGATGAAACAGGTGCATGGTGTTTAGATAATGTTGATGTTGGCGGCATTATACTAAAAGATGAATTTCAACATTTAAATTATTATATTATAGGATTACTTAACTCAAAATTGTTGTCAAAATATCTCTCGAAAATATCAACTCCTTTTCGAGGCGGTTTTTGGTCTTGCAATAAGCAGTATCTTGAGCAACTACCTATTGTTATGCCGACAGAGAAGAATAAAGCTGATATTGATAAAATACAAAAAATGGTATTGCAAATCATTGAGTTGAAAAATAAGAAAGAAGAAAAAAGTGTAAAAGACGCACTTTTTCTGGAAGGTGAACTTGAGAAAATTGTTGAAAAGTTGTATGGTGTAATATAATAAAGGAGATTATTATGAATAATTTTAAACCAAGAGCATACAGTATAAATGATTTATATGAATGGTATAAAAAAGAACCATCGCAATTGATTCTAAATCCAAAATTTCAACGACGTTCAGTTTGGTCATCTCAATCGAGATCATACTTAATTAATACTATTTTATTAGGATTACCACTTCCTCTAGTATTTATTCGTAATACTACAGATATATCAACAAAAAAAACTAACAGAGAGGTAGTTGATGGGCAACAAAGGCTAAGAGCAATATTTGATTTTATAGATAATGGTTTTGTATTACGTCTTGTTGAAAATGAAGAATATGGAGGCAAATTATTTTCAGAATTACCAGATGATATCCAATCATCATTTTTAAAATACGAATTATCAGTTAATGTACTTGAAGATATAGATGACAAGGATATTCTTGATATATTTGCTCGTCTTAATTCATATGGTATTACACTTAATAAACAAGAATTACTAAATGCAAAATATTTTGGTTACTTCAAACAACTTTCATATTATTTAGGTTTTACATTTACAAGATTTTGGGAAAAAAATAAAATATTTTCTAATGCAAGTATTATGAGAATGAAAGAAGTGGAATTAGTTTCAAATTTATTAGTTGCAATGCTTGATGGCATACAAGATTTATCACAAATAGAAAAATACTATGATCTTTATGATGAAAAATTTATTGGAAGAAAAAAAATAGAGAAACAATTTAAAGAAACTATAGATTATATTTCCAGCCTATTTGATAGTGATCTCTCAAATACACGTTATAAATCGTCAGCTCTTTTTTATTCGTTATTTATAATTATTTTTCATCAAAATTATACTGTCAAAGGATTTACTTCAAAAAACAAAAAATTAACAAAAGATGACTTTCCAAAAATAAGAACAGCACTGTCAGAAATAGAAAACATTCTAGGGAAAAAAGTGGGTCTAACTTCTAATGAAAGAGATTTTCAAATCTCTTGTTCAAAATCAACAGGTGATAAAACACAGAGAATAATCCGATGTAATTTCATGGCATCAATAATTAATAAATATTTAGGTATTTGATAATGATTTTAAGTAATGTACATAATATGTTTCATCAAAAATGTACAGTAGCTACATCAATGATTAGAATTTCGAATATATTTTTTGACAACAATGTTAATTATAATAATTATAATTATACATCTGATATTCATACATGTGTTATAAATGGTGCGTTTTTAATTATTTTTAAAGCATTTGAAGAATTTTTGGAAAAATCGTTTATATGCTATATGTTAGGACAACAAGGTATTAATAATAATTCTTTTGTTAGATATGTAAATCCTATATCAGAAGAACATGCTTTTAATATATTAAAAGGTTTTTATAAATATCCAGATTTTACTAATCGCGAGGCAATTATAACATTAGCAAATAATTTTTTTGACAATGGAGGTTCTTATACTATATTACAAAATTTTAATAAAATATTTGAGGATATTAAAAAAATTAGAAATGCAATTACACATATTTCAAAAGATAGTGATGATAAATTTAAAAATATGGTAAGAAGTGAATTAGGTGCATTACCACAAGGTTGTAATACAGCTACATTTCTTAACACATTGGAAATTAATTCTAATCAGCAATATATAATATTTTATAGAGATCACATGAAAATCGTTGTTGATCGTATTGCCAATCCAACATAATATTCCAACTAATAAAAATATTAAAATTAAGTAATATCAAATTATTCATAAACAAGCTGTGGTTGTATTCTTTTTAATTCAACAGTATATTTACTAATTGCATTTAATAAATCAGTATTTTCAGTTTTATATGATACTTTATTTTTTGTTACGTTCTTAAAAATATTATTTGTATCAATACAATTATTTAAAAATTTATAGAAATCTTTGATCTTATCCAATAGAATAATTATAAAATTAAAATTTTGAAGTCTTTGTAATTGTGATAAAATTATTTTATTATCTTTAGTTAAAATACTTTTGTCTAGAAAAAAATCTAGATTCTCTGTTTTCATATATCTGAATTCTTCAAATATATTTCTTATTTTTTCTAATGATTTTTCGATTGTCTTTTTTGGAAATGGGTTATTTAAAAACATATCACGGAATGATGGCGGCATTAAAGCGTACAATTCTTTTATATCATGTGTTTTTGGTATGTCACCTTCATTTAACAAAATACTCTTCATACCAAGCTCAATACAAAGTGCAATTTGACTTAGATAATTTACATATTGTGGATATGTTAATATTCCTATTTTTATAAAATAATCTTCAAGAACAAGTAGATTTTCACAAGCTCCGAAGAAACTTAATGCAATTCTCATTATATTATTATCAGTTCGTTCTAGTTTTTTCATAAAAGGATTATAATATGTTAAATAATATAAAACAAGTAATGTTCAATATTTGCGTGGTTCGTGATAAAAAATCTTAATAATTTACCGACATCCCTGTTTCTACGCTACCACTACTTCTCGCTGATTTATCTGCGCCAATTGTTTTTCTAAAACCTTTTTTGCTTTTCTTATTTCATAATCAGCCTGAATGCCAACCCAAAATTCAACGCTGTTCCCAAAATATTTAGATAAGCGTAATGCGGTGTCAATCGTGATACGTCTTTTTCCTTTAATTATTTCAGAAACTCGCGTTGCGGAAATATTTATATCCTTAGCCAGCTTGTAGGGGCTAATGCCCATAGGAATAAGGAATTCTTCTTCAAGTATTTCGCCAGGTAATATTAGTTTAATTTTTGACATATATCCTCCTAATGATAATCTACGATTTCAACATTATGGGCATTGTTATTTTCCCATGTAAAACATATTCGCCATTGATCGTTTATCCTTATGGAATGCTGTCCTTTTCTATCGCCAAATAATTGTTCCAGTTTATTACCTGGCGGTATCTTTAAATCTTCCAAAGAAATTGCAAAATTTAAAACAATTAGTTTTCTTAGTGCCGTACGCTGTATGTCATGCGGCAGTTTTTTAGAAAACTGCTCGTTGTATACCAATTCTGTTTCCTTGTCTTTAAACGACAGTATCATAATACGATAATATCGCCATTCGTTAATATTGTCAAGGTAAATTTTAAAAATCTTCCTCTCCAACTCAACCTTGACAAATGTATAGTATAATAATATGCTTTCAATTACTATTTTATAGATTAAGGATAACCCCATGCCTAAGAAAACCAAAGAAATAACTATCCGATCAAGCGCAGCGGAATATCTCACATACATCGCCGCTACAGGAAATAATGAGCAAAGCTTTGAAATGCGTTATGAGGATGAAAATATCTGGCTGACACAGAAAATGATGGCATTGTTATACAATGTAGAGATACCAACAATAAATGAGCATATCGCGAAAATCTATACTGATAATGAGCTTGATCAAGGAGCAACTATTAGGAATTTCCGAATAGTTCAAACTGAAGGAGAACGTGAAGTCAATCGAGAAATTAAGCACTACAATCTCCAAATGATAATCGCTGTGGGTTTCAAAGTTAATAACGAACGGCGGGCAATGGCGCATGTTCCAATGACCATGGAAGATTGGGCAAATCATCTTAACTTGATTTTACAGGCAGACGGCAACCAGCTCTTAAAAGACGCAGGAAAAATATCGGCGCAGATAGCGGAAGACCATGCATTAAGCGAGTTTGAGAAATACCGCATTATTCAGGATAAATTGTTCGAAAGCGATTATGACAGGTTTGTTGCAGGGTTAAAAAGACTGGAAGAGAAAACTGCAAAGTAAAGAAAATATCTGATATTTAAAAATCAAATTACAAGATGATCCGCCAGACACTACTGCATCCAGTGAATCTATCTATCCAATCTACGCTTCCACCATCCACAAGCCATGCAAGTTGCAATAGGCGTAAACAGTTACAGGATCGGCGCTAACGGCGAACTCCGCTGTCGGCGCGTCTGTAGGATTAAGAACAACACGCTGGGTTCTGCTGCCGTTAGCTGCGACAATCCAGGCAATGTGGTGTTCTTCGGTCATTGGGTGAGTGACGCTGCCGACTGTTACTGTCAATTTTGATCCTTCACGGACAGCGGTGGGTACGTGCTTTTCCTTCGCGCCGTCTGTGGTGTTGGGGGACAAATCCTGCATTTTTTCGCCGCAGCAGATCACCGCAGGTCCTGCGTTGTGTACATAACTGATGATGTTTCCGCAGCGGGAACATCTGCTAAATTTTCGTTCGTTGGTCATAATTAATCTCCTTTATTTTCTTCTAGTTATAAATATTATACAATATTATTCAAATAAATAAACAAAAAAATATTTTTTTATTACTAAATCTGCGTAAAATATATAAATTCCTTGCTTTTTTTTTCTTTTTGTGGCACTATGATACTATATAAAGGCTACGCATTAAAATGCTTAATATTATTAAAGAAGGAGTAGATATATGGAAAAATCAATTGATGAATTAGTTCTGGAACGCACACAACAGCTTCAAAAGCTTCAGGATGGAATGGTATATGTTTTATCAAATTTAATCGAAAATCGCAGTAATGGAACAGTAGGCAAAATTGAACATTCAACAACATATTTAAAAATATTAATAGAAGCAATGATTTCACGGGGCGTATATGCCGAGGAACTGTGTAAAATGGATATTAACATGCTCTGTTCTTCCGCTCGTTTATATGATGTCGGCAAAATGGTAATTCCAACTGCTGTTTTAAGCAAACCGGGAAAATTGACATCTGACGAATTTGAAATTATGAAAACGCATGTTGCTCAGAGCGTGCGTATTCTGGAACAAATCGCTTCTCATGCGGGAGATAATATCGAATTTTTAATTAACGCCAAATTATTCGCGGGTTATCATCATGAAAGATGGGATGGTATGGGATATCCGTATGGGGTGGACAGATTAAACATTCCCATTCATGGACGCATAATGGCAGTTGTCGATGTATATGACGCGCTTATTTCAGAACGTCCTTACAAAAAACCTTTTACTCCCGAAGAAGCCGGAAAAATAATCATGGACAGCGCAGGCGAAATGTTCGATCCTCTTATAATCGAAGTTTTCCATGACATTGAAGATCGTTTTAAAGCTGTTAAAAGAGAATAAAAAAATCCTGTCAAATGACAGGATCATTATTGGGTTTACTCTTATCTGGATCTGCCTCTATCGCGATCATATTTTCTCTTTTCAAATTTATGACCATGTCTCTTGTCATCAAAGCGGTTTTTGTCGTGATGATTAAAATCTGAGCCGCGCGGCGACGCGATAAAATCATAAGATTTTTCACCTATTGTAACTTTAAGAGGTTGAATCATATTTTTAAATCCGCGCCCTTCTATGGAAACTTTTTCACCTTCTTTAAGACCGTCAATAAAACCGATATATCGATTTAGCATCGGAACAAGATAAACAGATTCGCCGCTTTGTACCGCAATAAATCCTTTTTCCAGTTTTAATGTTCCTTCTACAGAAACAGAATCATTTTGCTGCTGACAATTCTGCTGTGGTACACGCCTATCCTGACGCTGCTCTTTTTCCTGCTGATTACGCAGTTCCGCTTCCCGCTGTTCTTTAATTGGCTGAGCAAAAGCTGTGCCTGCGATTAATACCGCAATAAACATAAAAATTGTAAATTTCTTCACACTAACCTCCGTTGTAATTAGCTTCTATTTCTATAACCAGAAACCTAAAAAGGCGTTACAATTATTAAGAAAAAATATATAAATTTATTTTGAAAATTTTTGTAACCTTTTTATTTTTTTAAAACCGAAGCTAACTATGCTGAGCCGAAAGAACTATCAGCGAAATAAACAGAGATACGGCAAGAGTAACGATATACACGGCAAGCGCGGCAGTAAAACCTATGCTTATAACGAGCCAAATTCCAAGCGTATTAAATACAGAACGGTACAGGAAAACAAAGCCATGGAAGACCATCGGCAATACAGGAAGCAATAAAACAAAAAGGTAGCGCGGTCTTTTTTTAGCCCGATAACGCCACGCGATTACAATTACAAAAATAGCCATAGGCAGAAAGAAGAAAGCGGAACCTAGGCGGTTTAATATTTCCGCCTGAAAAATCTGATTTACATACCCGGCCTTTCCAAGCGCTTTAGCCGCCGAAAAAAGATCTCTTATCTGAAGATTTGTAAGTCCACGGCGGACATTGGAAATTAGCATTAATTCATCAAAGCTTACATCAAGAAATATTCCGCCAACCGGAGGAGTTCCAAGAATCCAATCGCTGTTATATTCATTGTTTTTATCGGAACGATCTAAAGCATGCGTTAATACAAGTATTTGTTCCCTATCTTTTATATTAACAGGTAAAAGTTTCGCATAATGGGATACTACTACAGCTTTTGGAGCGGAATTTACATCAAACTCCATATACTCAAAATTAATGCCGTAAGCAATGTCCGAGGATGTTGTAAGAGTGCCAAAACGAAGCACAGCTCTCCCCGGTATATCACTGTCAACATTGCTGGGTAAAGAAAACAGAGCGCCGTTTATACTCTCGCCGACTGACAATTCCATCTCGTCTATAAAAAACGCCGCTTTTTTAGCGTTGGCTTCGCTGGCGGCATAGAAATTTTTCGCGTCAGGATCATCGGGGGTAAGAGTCAGCAGTTCCTGAAAAATGTAAAAAGCGCGTATCCAGTCGCCTATTTGCATTGCCTGATACCCTGAAAGTTTTAAATTAAAAATATTATAAAGACGAATATCTCTTTGGTTAGGTGACAAAGAAGCAATCATATTCCACGCCTCACTTGAAAGTTGAGCCCCAATAGCGGCTTCCTCGCTGCCCTGTATCGAAAGTTTTATACCAAGATTCGCGAGCCAATGAGCGTCAAAGTATCTTTCTTCTTTAAAGGCTATCCTGCTCATTTCAATTGCTTGAGTAGAATTAACAGGCTCCTTACCCTGAGAAATAGGCATCGCCTCAGAATCTCTGTGGTTGTCCGCAAACGCAGCGCGCGCATTTATAAGTTCATCTATTTCATTAGCTTTTAACTGATCTAATTTTACCGCGACTTCAACTCTTAAGTTTGCTATTTCCGGACTGTTATACCAAATCTTATCACAAATGGCTATAAAATGAGACGCTTCAAACCAATTGCCCGCTTCTTTACTTTCATTCGCATTCTTCTTCGCAATTTGATAAAATTCTCCGCTGTAGCGTAAATCTTCTTCTTTATTTTTTACCAGAGGGAGCGCCAAAAAGAAAATTAATGCGTACAAAGCGGCGGCAACAATCGCGGTAATGACAGAACCAACAAGACGTTTAAAAAACATTTCAGAAAAACTTTGAAAATTTTCTTCAAATAAAGCAAGCCCAAAAGGAATTACAAGCGCGGAAAAAGCTAGAGCCGGAAATAAATTAAAAACTTCCAGCCAGCCCTGAATTGACCGCCATGTACGAGAAAAGATCGGTAAAGGAGATTCTGAACCGGGGAAAATAAAACGGAAAATCAAAATTAATACTATGGAAGCTGCCATGTAGATAAAAAATATTGATGAAGGAGAACGAAGTTTTTCGTTGTTAAATGTCATCTTCTTGCCGCCTTTTTGACAGATAAATCAACAACGAATATAAAAGAATCAAAAGACCAAAACCAAGAAAGATCGCGGGAAGAGCGAGAGAAACAGATAATTTATTATTCAAAAACGAAGAAGTTAATTCCCTCATTTCCGGAGAATTAAAGAAAGAAATAAACATCAATATACCGCTAAAAGCAAGAGTGCACAAAAAAAGGTTCGCAAGCGGCCATACGCTGAATTTTATCGCGTATCCCAATGAACATAAAAGAAAAATCAACGAACCTGCGTAAAATAAATACGAAATAAAACCTTCCCTGAATTTTTGCTGCAAGATTCCGGAATGTAATTTTATATCAATACTCATGTTGTGTAAAAACATCGGAGTGTCATCACCAAAAGAAACAGGAGGAAGAGCGGGGCGCGAACTATCGCTATAATTAACGCTGATAAACGATTGATATGTAAGAGGCAGCTCCGGTATTGATGTAACGCGGGGACCAAGCGGTTCGGAAGATCCATTTAAAAGAACCACTGCCGTATTATTTTTATTAAGTGAATTTGAAAGTATCAATCCCTTCTCGCCCAATTTAACTCCGGCAGTCTGTGAAGGAGGCACAGCCTTCCATTGTTCAAGAGCGGTGGAAATACCAAAACAAATTAAAAAAGACAAAACCATGCAAACTGCTACTGCCGTTACCGGAAAATAATTTCGCCTAACAGCATAATTCAACGCGATAAGTATCGAGGAAAAAAGCGCAAGAGTAAGCGCCCAGTGTGCGGCAGCGATAATCAAAGTAAGAGCAGTTTCTGGCATTGGCGGCAAAATTTTCGCCCACTCCACCCGCAGAGACAGGAACCTTAAACAAGTTACTATCGTAAAAATGATGATGAAGTTGAGACTAAAGAACAGGGCTAATTTAGCTATTTTCCTCACAATCTTAGATTATCACGCCGCCAAAGCCCATGCAAGTGTATTTAAAGGTCTTTTTATGTTGTAGAAAAGGTAAAAAGGGGGCATAATTAGACATGGAAACAAAGGTAGCTGTCTTGGGAGCCGGTGCGTGGGGAACGGCAATAGCCAAAGTAATTGCCGAGCAGGGAAAAGATGTTCTCATGTGGAGTTTTGAAACTGAGGTAAGGGATGACATCAATAAAAACAGGCAAAATTCAAGATATTTACCCGGTATAGACCTCCCGGAAACGATAAAAGCTACATCCGATATAGAAGAAGCCGCTGAAGGACAACAATATATAATTTACGCGTTACCGTCGCTCTTTCTGATGGACACATTAAAAAAAACGCTTTCTGTTAATTCAATTCGGGAAGGTCAGTCGATTATCGCCGTAATAACTAAAGGATTTCTTCCTACAGAAAACGGCCCCAGGCTGATACTTGAAACAATGGAAGATTATCTCCCCGGTTTATACCGACAGTCCCTTGTCTATATTTCAGGACCCAGCCATGCCGAAGAAGTATCATGCGGAAAAATAACCGGTCTAATAGCGGCAAGCGAAAACCCAAAAAATTCTATAAGGTTCAGAGATTTATTAAAGAGCCCTAGGCTGATGGTTTACTCATCACTTGATGTTCGCGGTGTGCAGGTTTCGGCGGCGGCAAAAAATGTAATCGCAATTGCCTTTGGCATGCTTGACGCGATGAAGACCATGGGTAAAGCAGATATGTTCGGCGACGGAACAGAATCTCTTCTGCTTGCCGCCGGTTTAAACGAGATTCAAACCCTTGGCAATGCGTTAGGCGCAACTCATCAGGAAACATTTACTTCCATTTCCGGCATCGGCGATTTGGATGTTACATGCCGTTCTGTCCATGGAAGAAACCGCCGCTTTGGGCGTGAGATAATCGAAAAAAATATTCTAAAATCTTATAAAGATATCGATGATATTTTGGCTAACATAGGAAAAATCGGTTACCTGCCCGAAGGTGTCGCGGCTGCTAAATATATAAAAGTTCTTGCCGAGAAGTATAAATTAAAAATGCCTGTTTCCGTTGGTTTATGCAAACTTCTCAACCGGGAAATTGAACCCATGGAATTTTGCAGAAATCTTCTGGCAGACTGGGATATGTGATGAATTTTCCTAATGTTTTGAACACTTTTTTTGGTTCAGCATTAATAATTATACTGTTATTCGCCGAATGTGTTTTGAATTTTACCGGAAATCGTCAAATTAAAAAACTTTTTTGCTCTGTGTTAATAATTGTATTTTCCTGTTTAATTCTGGATTTTATCTATTCTCTTTTTTTATTAGACTACAATATAAATATTGAACTTCTATCTTTAAGAATGATATGGCCTGTAATAACGGCTGTCTTATTATTTGTATATTTATTTTATATGCTTAGAGAGAACAGAGTTGACATATTAACCGGTCTTGGCAACCGCTACAGCTTCTTTGAATTTTTTAACAGACTCGCGCGAAATAAAACAGGCGAATCCTGGTCTATCGCTATTCTTGATATTAATAATTTTAAATCGATTAACGATATATACGGACATCTGGAAGGTGACAACGCTCTTCGTAATCTTGCCAAAGTAATTAAGAAATGTTCAAGAAAAACAGATTTTACAGCTCGTTACGGCGGCGATGAATTTATCCTGGTGACAAAAGCGGAGAATGAATTAAATAAATTAATTACCGGTATAGAAAATGAACTTGTTATTTATAATGACAAAAATAATAAATTATACAACATAGAAGTAAGCTATGGTTTTGATACATTTATCGCTGACGGAAGCGTACCTGTCGATGCCTTTTTAAACCATATCAGCAAGCTCATGTATAGAAATAACGAAGAAAAACGCCGCGGCGATGAATTGAATACGGAGAAAATATAATGAATATTTTTGAATATTTTAATTCAGCTGTCGGCTCCTGTTTGATTATCATTTTAATAATGGTAGATTACACAAGGAAATACAGCGCGGATAATTTCCAGCGGAAACTTTTAATTATCATGCTGGGAGCGGTTTTAACAGCGGCTATATTTGATTTTATCGGACTTACGCTGGAACGAAACCCTGAAATTTATTTATTAATATTCAAAAATTCAAAAGCGCCGATAAAAGAAAATAATTTCTTATTCATTATATGGTCAATATATCTTATTGCGCGTAATTGCTGCTTTTATTACTCAGCGGTTTTTATTGATTATTTCGCGCATGGGAATATCGCAAGAACAAAAAAATTCCTTATAAGCGTAAGTATATTTATAGCGATATATATAATCAGTATTATTCCAAATTTTTATTATGGTTATTATTTCTATATATCTAAGGATAATAATTACATACAAGGGTCTTTATACATATTACAGTTATTTATAAGCTATCTTCCTATAATTTTAATATTAATCGACGTAAGTCTGGCGCCTAAATATATAAAACGTAACCAGGTATTACTGATTATGTTCTTTGTAGTAATTACGGCTGTCGGCGGCGCGGTTGATATTGTGCTAAGAACAACCAATCTAATCTGGCCGTGCGTTACAGGCGCGATACTCTATGTGTATTTTTTCTTATTAAGATCGGACGCAAAGATTGATGGTCTTACAGGAATAGGAAACAGGAATAACTTCTACGAATATATTAATATGCTTTCTATACAATCCGCGGAAAGAAAATACGCTTTCATAAAAATTGACCTTAATGATTTAGGCGAAATAAACGATAATTTCGGCAATCTGGAAGGCGATAACGCGTTAAGGGATTTAAGCACAATAATTAAAATATGCATAAGACATACAGATTTCGCGGCTCGTTACGGCGGTGATGAGTTTATCCTGATAATCGGAGCGGAAAATAATATTCAAAAGATTATTGATCGTATTGTAGAGCAGATAAATTTCCAGAATGAAAAGAAATTAAAACCTTATAAACTTCTTATAAATTACACATATGATGTTTATACTACCAATTCCGGTAATTCAATACAGGATTTTCTCGCTTATCTGGATAGCAAAATTCAAAAAAATAAGGCAAACTAATAGACAGCGGAGAAAAAAATGTTCGAAAAATTGACAGGGAAAATTACAGACGCGTTTCGTTTTGTAACAGGAAAATCGGCAATAAGCGAAAAAAATATTGAAGACGCGGTAGAAGCCATTAAAATGGCGCTTCTGGAAGCCGATGTAAATCTGCGAGTAGTTCGCCGTTTTATAAATTCAACAATAGAAGAAGCAAAAGGCGAAAAAGTTCTGCGCTCTGTAGACCCTGGGCAGCAATTTATAAAAATTGTCCATGACAAACTTGTTTCCTTCCTTGGTGACGATAACCCGGAAAGCCGCGCGTTAAAATTACGAGGACCCGATGTTATCTCTACAATTCTAATGCTTGGTTTACAAGGCTCAGGAAAAACAACAAGTTCCGCTAAACTCGCTCTGCGCTTAAAAAAAGAAGGACGCAAGCCTCTGCTTATCGCATGCGACCTTGTACGTCCCGCCGCTATGGAACAGCTCGCTGTCCTTGGCGGTCAAATTGGAATTCCTGTTCACAAGGAAGACGGCGCAAAAGACAGCGTAAAGGTCTACCAGAACGCGCTCGCTTGGGCAAAAACAAACATGATTGACACTGTAATCATCGACACAACAGGCCGCATGCAAATAGATGAACCGATGATGCAGGAACTTTCACGCCTTAAAAACGCGGTAAACCCCGACGAAATGCTCCTTGTCGCTGACGCGATGACAGGACAAGCCGCTGCGGACATAGCAAAAACATTCGATGAAAAAATCGGGCTAACAGGAGTTGTGTTAAGCAAGTTTGATTCTGATACCCGCGGCGGCGCTGCCTTGTCGCTTAAGACCGTAACCGGAAAGCCATTAAAGTTTACAGGTACGGGAGAAAAGCCCGAAGATTTTGAACCTTTCCATCCTGAACGAATAGCCGGACGCATTCTTGGCATGGGTGATGTTGTAAGCCTTGTAGAAAAAGCACAGGAAGTAATAGATGAAAAGCAGGCTCTGGAACTCCAGAAAAAAATGGAGAAGGAGAATTTTACCCTTGGTGATTGGCTGGATCAGATTCGCTCAATGAAAAAAATGGGAAGCCTGCAAAAAATGCTTGAAATGATTCCGGGAATGCAGGGACAGATCAGTGAAGAAGACATTGATAAAGCCGAATTAAAAACTCAGGAAGCAATTCTTTCCTCAATGACGCTTAAAGAAAGAGACAATCACTTAATAATTGGACCGCCTCGCAGAAGCAGGATAGCGCGCGGTTCAGGCACATCTGTAGCGGAAGTTGCCCGCCTGTTAAAGAAGTTTGAAAAAATGCGCGTTATGATGAAAAAGATGGCGAAAGGCAAGATGCAGATGCCACCAGGTATGTCGTTTTAAATTTTATTTTTCTTTACCCAGTCTACAATCTCGTCAACCTTACCAAAGACAAGCCCTGTAACTGTATCGGCACAGCCATAGTAAATCGCAATTCTATTTGTGTCTTTGTCCACGAGCGCGGCGACAGGGAAGGTAACATTGGGAACATCACCCGCCAGCTCGTATAGCTCGCGAGGGTTAATAATGTAAGGCTTAGGACGAGCAATGACCTTCCATGGCTGATCTAAATCCATTAACGCCGCGCTGAAAGAATAAACAAAGCCGTTGCAGCTTGTCAGTACGCCGTGATAAAAAACTAACCATCCTTCGCTTGTTTCAATCGGGCAGGGACCGGCGCCTATTTTTGTACTTTGCCAGCCGCCTGAGGGTGACATAACATGACGGTGCTTTCCCCAATAAACCAAATCCGGGCTCTCTGAATAAACAATATCGCCAAAAGGCGTATGGCCTGAATCGCTTGGGCGGCTGTACATTGCGTAATTTAATATGCCTTTAGAACTGCCAAAGTTCGAAGAGCTTATCTTGCGAGGGAAAAGCGCACCGTTGCGGTTAAATGGCATCATCGCGTTTTCCATTTGGTAAAACTTTTTAAAATCGTAAGTATAACCTATGCCGAGGCAAGGCCCGTGATAACCGTTACACCAAATTATGTAATAACGGTCTTCTATAAAAATCACGCGGGGGTCGTATTTATATTCGGAATCGGGAATATCAGGGCTAGTCTTAATAAACTCTATAGGTTCATTATTAATAACCCAATTGATTCCGTCCTTACTGTATCCCGCGTTTATATCCATGTGACGAGCGGTATCATCGCAGCGGAAAACGCCTGCAAAATTAAAACCTTCGGTTTTGTCTTGATATGGAACAACAGCGCTGTTAAAAATGCTGTTGCTCCTTAAAGTTAAATCCCTGGGAATTATCGGGTTTTTAGAAAATCGCCACATAAGCTCCTTCTCAGGATTGCTTGTTTGCGGTCTGTCTTCCCAGGGAATGTTCGGCAGACTGTATCCGTTTACAATGATACTGCTCATTATGAATTACAGTCCGTTGGCGTCCATAATAAGATTGTCCCAGCTCTGTCTGACAGCTTCAATCAACTGCGCAGGCTGACCATCATGGAACCAAATTTCCCATGCAATACCGCCGCGGTTAAGACCGGGAACATGAAGGTGGAATTTCCACTGCCACAATTTCTGGTCGCGGATTAATGCCATTGTTTCATCAACAGCTCTTCTGTCTCTGTAGTTGGGATATTCCGCAAGTCTCCAGTTATCATCAATAGGAGTTACCCATGACTGAACTGCCCAAAGGATCGCGTCTACCTGCGCGGGAGTATATCCCTTCGCCGGAATAATCATTACGTTTTCATCGTTAAATACGACATAGTTCTTTGATCTTGGACCTTTAGGAGGAAGTACCATTCCCCATTCATCCTTCATGTTTCTAAGATCGTTTGTCGCCAGATACTGCTGATCAAAACGCATTGCAACTCTTCCGTCATTAAATTCAGGAATGTGCCAGTTCCAGGGAGTTGAGCCTGTTGTTCCATCAGGACCTACCGGCTTTGGTTTCATGATACCAGCGTCTCTCCATTTCATGTATTCAGCAACAGCTTCAATAAATGCCGGAGTATTTGTTACGTTTTTGAGCATACCTGTTCTGGGATCTTTATCTACATACATAGCGCCGTTACTGGAAACAAGAGCGTCTAATATTTCTGTAGAAAGATCGCCTGGCATAGCAAAGGTATCTTTTATACCGTCATTGTTAATATCTCTTGTAAGCTGTCTCGCGACTTCAAGAAATTTATCCCATGTCCATTGTCCGCTCTTCTGCAGATCATATGGAAGGTTGGGATCAAGTCCCGCTTCTCTGAACAGTCTCTTGTTAAAGAACACAACCGCAGCGTGCTGGCTTCCGCCGTATCCGTCAGCAAAAGCAAATTGCTTGCCGCCGAATGTAAACGCTGAGTTTACAGATCTGTTCCATTCAACCGGTTTTATATCCGTGAATTTTACCGCTTTGTTGGTGCTTATCGGATAAAGCAGATTCTGGCGATACAAGGCAAGCGCCCAATCCGGCTGCAGTAAAAATACTGTAGCGGCAGGTCTTCCCGCCATGATCGAAGTAGCTGCCATCGAAGCCATTTCATTCCAGCTTGCGACATTCTTGTTCTGCATTTTAAAATTGTATGTCTGTGTAAGCCTCTTGCGATAATCCAATTGCCTTTCTTCGTAATCACTTCTCGGCTTATAGGTATCAGGATTATAATCTGACCACCAGTTACCGACAACAATAGTCATCCCTTTAAGCGTATTTCCTACAGCGCCAGGTGCCTTGGGAACCTGCTGCGCGGATACAGAAACAACACAAAAGAGCATTGCCGCAATCACAAAACAAGCAATAAGTAAGTTTCTCTTTGACATTATTTTCCTCCAAAAAAATATATTATCTCAAGCGTATGCCGCAACGCGGCTACTCGCATTGAAACCAACGTAAACGATGTAAGGGTTACATAAAAGCCCTTACATTTTAATACCGGTCTGGCTCAAGGACTCAACAAAGGCCTTTTGAGCCACTAAATAAAGAATAATTAACGGCGCAAGACACATTAACATACCTGTAGCGATCATTGACTGAACATAAGCTATAGGCGCGGTTGACGCTACGCCTCCGCCTCCGCCTGTAGAGTTCGTAACTGCCCACCACTGAGTAATTCTTTCAGCGATTGAAGCCAATTTAGTAGGAAGCATTTGAAAATTCTTTAAGAACAAGGTTGTAAAAAACGAGTCTGTCCACTGCCACACAAAGGAGAAAAGGAAACATGAGGTAAGCATGGGGGTTGCGTCAGGAAGCATAATTCTTATAAATGTTTTAAATCTGCCGCATCCGTCTACCCAAGCGGCTTCTTCAAGTTCTTTTGGCATTCCTCTGAAATACTGTCTTAACATAAAAATATATAAACCGCTTTTAAGCCCCATGCCCGTCGCAGAAAGCATCCAGTAACCAAATACGCTGTTCAGCATATTAATAGGCTCTCCTTTAACCAAACGGAAAATTCCAAAAATATCAAAGAAATGGAAATTTAAATAAAGCGATGCCATGATGGTATGGGGAGGAACAACAATTATAAGCATAACGCAGAAGAACCAAAAACCTTTTAAGGGGAATTTATACCTCGCAAAACCATAAGCCGCCAAAGTACAGGCTGCAATCTGCAGAATAGAACTGATTGTTACAATACCGAACGTTTCAAACAAAGCCTTCCAGTAATTTAATAATTGCGGATCTGCCGCGATTATATAATTTCCTGTTGTAAAATTCCTTGGAATACTAATTACAGTACTGTCATACAAATCCTGTTCCGCCATAAAACTAACGCTCAATTTGTCTAAAAGCGGCTGAACAATAAGAAAACACAAACCAAAAATTAAAACAGTGCGGCATACTATAAAAGTAATTTCCAGCGCTTTCTTTTTCTTGTGATAATTACGGGAAATATTTCCCCAGCCTTCCATGTGTTCGTTGTTATAAGTTACTTCACTCATAGTAGTATACCCTCTTGGAAATTATTCCCATTACAAGTCCAATAATTAAAATTACCGCAAGAAAATAAATCCATGCCATTGCGGTACCAAAACCATAATTTAACATTTTAAGCGTAGTCTCATTTATCCTTGACATAACGCGGTTATCTGTTCTGATAAAATAATCAACAACGCTGTAAACAATATTAACAAGAATTAAAGAACTGACCATTGGGAATGTTATTTTCCAGAAACATTCCCAGCTTGTCGCGCCTTCGATTTTCGCGGCTTCAAACATACTCGGCGGGATTGTCTGTAGAGCAGATAAAAAGATAATTATCTGAATACCGGAAGACATCGCGATTGCGTAAATCTGATTAATAATTTTAAATATATACCCCATAAAATCGCTTGCCGCGCCTTCCGCGACAAGAATATCTTCCAGTACTTTAGTTACGGAAGACTTCATTAAATTGCCTTCTTTAATGATGTCCGCCATGCTGTTTAAGAGAGAGTTATTGGTCTCTAGCCCTATCATAACTCCGGAAGAAAGAATAACAGGCAGGAAGAAAATCGCGCGAACAAAACCCCTCGCCTTAAATTCCTGATTCAAAATCAAAGCGACAAACAAACTAAAAATAATAATCGCCGGAACTATAAGAAGCATACGCGCTATTTCCTCTATAAGGAACCTTCTGAATTGCGGGTCTATATTTAAAGCTTTATTAAGATTTTCCAGACCAACAGGTATCATATTAAATCCCTGCTTTTCGGTATCGATTCTTACATCACTAAAAACCATCTGGAGAGATTCCAAAATAGGGAAAAACATAAAAGCTACGAATCCGATTAGAAAAGGAAGTAAAAACAAATACCCCACAACCGCATTCTTGCCTTCGAGCGTCAATGAGAATTTATTATCTCTTTTAATAAAATACATTATTCCCCCTACCTTCCCTGCCTAAGCGTAATATAACTGTTCGCGTTTACATTAATACCATTATAATTCCACGCATTGTCGCTCGCATTAACAACAACTCTTGTTCCGTTTTCATATTCAGTAACTGTTACATTAGCTGATAAAATAATATGATTTACAATCAACTGATTACTTAAACTTCCAAAGTCGCCGTTAAATTTCTGATACAAATCATTTGCGTCTTCTATCCATTTATCATACTCATTCGCGTAGAATTGCCTGAACTTTGTTTCCTGAAGCACAGCCGTATCTTCCATTATAAAACTGAAATATAAACCTGCGCCGCTTTCGATGGCTTTTAAAAGATTCTTTGTATAATCTTCCGCGAGATTTATCGCCTTTCCTGTGTACGGCACAAGACCATGAAGAACAATCGGAAGGAAAGGGATCGATGCATCTGTAATTCCGAAATTTTGATCATTTATGGTCATATCTGTAATAATCGCAGCCCAGGGCGCCGCGTATACATGACCTGTATGCACAAGAATACCTGTTCCGGCATTGTCCATTTTTTCAAATTGCCGCTGTCTTATTCTCATGCTTTCTTCGCGGCTTATGTGGCGTTTTTCGTGATAATCTCCGGCAAGTTTGGAAGCCATGTTTCTAAATGCAATATTTTTTATTCCAAAACCATCCGCTTTTTTAATATAGTTATTTATCATCTTTACCGAAGTAGTGGGACGAACAAGATAATTCAGCTTGCCCCACTGCGTGCGCTCTCCAAACCAGACAAAACTGTACGGATAACTTTGCACTCGTTCGCGATTCACATAACGCGAAGCGTCGCTGTAAAGACTAAAGCCGCTGAACATTCCTCCGACATCTCTGACAAAAACAAAATCAACTTCCGGGTAAAGATTATAATTATTTTTTTCTGCCGTTTTTACAATATTTTTAAAATCTCTTTTACTTCCAAGTTCTTTTATTAAATTAATTTTGGAAGGTACTTTATGTTCAACGCTGCGGTTAAACCAGCCGTTTAATTTTACATTTACATTTTTCCAGCCCAATATGGAAAAATTATCTAACATTGCTTCTGTTTCTTTATAAGAAGTAAGTTTTAAAGGCAGATCCATAGGAAGACCAAGACGATGCTGTGTTTTATTTACAGCGCCGATAATTTCTACAGCCACAGGAACACAGTCTGCGGAGGAAATGCGTTTATTTTTAATAGCCGGATATTTTTCCAGCAACCATGAACGATATTCCTTTGCCATACCCATATATCCCGGTTCCGCGCATGGCGTATAACGCATGGTTATATTTTCTCCGGCTGGAAGACTCGCTTCATACATAAACACTTTTCGCTGACTTCTTTCCACGATGTCCAGTTCGGTTCCGTGAACCATATCAAAAATCGGATACACGCTGTTCCATGAACAATTTCTTCCTGATACATCAGCGGTAATATTCGCGTAAGATGAACCTTCTTCAATTATACAAAACAAAGCCGCGCCGTTTTTATGAATGCCAAACGCAGGGAAAAGAGCGCTGTTATCGTTTATTTTTGCTTTGCCTTCGCGCGGCATTGCCTCATCGTGACCATAAACATTAATACTATAATGCAGTTGATTTTGCTTTCCATTGTTGAAATTAATTATCGCGCCGCTTCCATCAGGGACAAGCACATAACCGTTGTCATTCACGCTGCCCGCTCCCATAAACGGCAAAAGAGTTAATTTTTTAATTGGATATGCTGAGCGGTACCCAACAAGATCGAAAGGAATATTTACAATAAGCGATCTTCCGTCCAGCGAATAACGCAGCACTATGCTAAACGCTGGTTTTACATCCGCGCCTGTAACTTCGTATCGCATCGAATCGGAAATATAATCGTCAAGGGTATAACCGGCGTTTCTAAACGCTTCTTCTGACATCTCCTTCATAAAATCAGGAGAGTTCAAACGCAGTACCCATAATTTAATATCTCTAAGATCGGGATAATCGCTTAAAAGTTTTGTCCTGTCATCTGTTGAGCGAAGATTATTTATATCATAAAGACGATATGTTGTTTCTACAATTCCTTTTTCTTCATCATCCATCTGATAAAAAAATTCATTCATCCTGTCTTCTGTCATCGCAGGCGGAATACGATAAGCTCTTGAAAGATCTCCAACTGTATAACGAACCTCAAGAACATTGTTAATTACTTCAAATTCGTAAGCGTTTCTCTCTATACTGTATATACCCGATTGCAATGTCATTCCAACGCCTGAGTTATCGGCGTATTCCAGTGAAAATTGGGATTCCATTAATTGTCTTGTAACTACCTGAGCGTTTAAATCACCAGCGGGATTAGGCGGATTCGATCTCCATTCCGCTCTGCTTGCTTTATCTGTGAGAATTATTTCTGCAGTATCCGGTAAAAAACGTAAATGTAAAAATTGATTCTCCAGTACTACTTCTTCGCCGTCTTCCATATATTCAAACGCGACTACCGGTTTTGAACGAGGCGCCTTTGGTTTGCAGGAAACAAACGCAAAGAATGTTAAGAATATTAATATCGCCGCGCCAACGCAGCTTGCAGATTTTTTCACCTGACCCCCTATATCAACCGGAACATAATTTCTTTATAAAGCGACACAAAGTACGCGAAAGCGTCGCTTATAAGGCTGAAAAATATTACGAATATAAAAACCATTACACCCATTCCAATAACTGTTAAAAAACTTGAAAATAATGTTTTTAAAAGACTGTAATCATGTACCATCATCATGGCGGCTAAGATTAACAAACCTGTCCATAAAGCCGCGAAACCGGCGAGCACCCAATAAATCGCTCCTTCTTCAAAGGTGATAAACTGGCTGAGTATTATCATAATTATATTAATAATTACATACGGAGTTAGCGCATAACAGATAGACATATAAATCTCGAACATTCTTCCCTTGCCGTCCATCAGTGTTGTAAGACTCCAGTTAGCGACTGTCCACAAACCTACAGGAAGTAATATGCGTAACGCTACAATAACGGAATTAAAATATTCCATATTGATTGTGACAAACTGGAAATTGGTCAGCGTTAAGCGCAATACTTCTACAATAACCGCGAGACCGATAATAATATTCGCTGCCGCTATAGAACCGCGTTTTTCATGGGTTAAATCCCAGAAACCGTCAAGCGGATGTGTACACACATAAAGAGAATATTTTAAGGTTTTTCCAACATGCTGCCACCAGGCTTTATTAGTGAGATATTTCATGCTTGTACTATCTCCTTAATAGTTTTAATTGAAAATTTAATAATAAGAGGAAGGAATATTGCCAATCCTAATAGTAAAAGAATCCACCAAAGATTTTCTTCTGTCCATTCCTTTCTGTAAAGCTGGAATGCTTTACCATAACCTTCGCGATAATGTTTTAACTTGTAGTACTTCATCGCCTTTTTATATTCACCTTCCCTAAGCGCGGCTCTTCCGATACCGATGTACGCAAGATCGTAATTTCCATTCATTTTTAAAACATCTTCCCATACAGCAGCGGAAGATTCATAACGCCCTGCCTTGTATTCATCAATAGCCTTGTTAATTAGTAATCCGTATCCTGTAAGATCAAAGCGCGTAAGCGCTCCTGAATTCATATCAAGAGCGTAAAGGGCGCTGCCCATGTTAGCGAGCGCGCTGGGTTGAGTAAAAGAACCTTCGCGGTTTCCGTATCCTCCAAAAGCATATAACATATTACCCTGGAAATCATAAACAAATATTCGTCCGCGGGTTCTGTCAAAACACGCGTAAGAATCGTTATCAAAAGAAACAATATCTATAAAGCGGGAAGGTCCTCTTATGTTGCCGGCGTTTCCATAAACTAAATCGCCGACAGGTTTTTCATAACCATTGCGAATTAAAATATCCTGCCCCATCGCGTTAAGACGGCGCACAGGTTCTGTCTGTCCTGTAGAATTTGTAACATAAATAAAGCCTTCGTGATCAAGAGCGACATTACTGTATTCGGTTGGAATAAACAGATCCATACGTTCTCTTTGTTCTCTTGTAGAAAGAAGCTTCCATACATATTCAACAATGTTGACATTTACTTTGTTAGCGCCCATATAACCTGAAAATTCCCAGCGATTATCAAATTCCATAAGACCTTTATTTATATTATTCGCCTGCACAAATATTCTGTTCGCGAAATCGACAACCAGTTTGTAAGGAAGAAAGTCGGTAGAATCATCAAGGCTTTCATCTTCGGGCATAAAAATCGCGTGAATAAAATTCCAATTATTATCAAGAATTAAAATCCTGTTATTGCCAGTATCCGCGATATAGAGATTGCCGTCTCTGTTTTCAAAAATATCCATAGGTCCGCTTAAAGGAGAATCTTCGCCGTTAATTCTGACAGATGAAATATTCGCGGTTACAACATGGCTGCCGTTTTCCTGCACTTCAATTTTAATAATTCGATTGTTACCGGTATCACAGACATAAATACGATTACCGCGGATAAATAAACCTTGAGGTAAACTAAAATGTCCTATACCCAAAGCTGTGCCAAGTATATAATCGCTCACGCGGTAAGCGTCAGGGGAAGCGACCTGCTCCCACCAGAAATCATAGTTATATGTATAATTTGTGGGCGTGGCAAAAGCTGACACCGCCGTAAAAATACAAATAAATGATAATAAAATAAAACGATTAATATTTCTCATTCTTTTATCCCCGAACTTGCCATAGTTTGCAGAACATTGCTCTGGGCAAATATAAACATCACAAGAGGAACAATCATAACAAAGAGAGTAACCGCCGCCGCTACACCGGTACGGGCGATACCTGCCGCCGCAATCTGCCCGAGAGCGTAAGGCAATGTTTTTAATTGTTCTGAATAAATAAATACCGAAGCTCTCGCGTTCCAAAGATTTTGTACCGAAAAAATCATAACTGTAAGCCATGCCGGTTTAATCATTGGCATAATTATTTGGATGAAGATGCGGAATTCTTTCGCGCCGTCTACCTTTGCCGCTTCAAGCAGCGTGTCCGGTATGGTATCAATAAATTGTTTTAGCAAAAAGAATCCCATAGGCATCGCGAAAGCAGGAACAATTACCGACATAAATGTATCAACCCATCCAAGCTGAGCCATAACTAAATAGTTGGGAATAGCTGTAACATAGGTAGAGAACATAAGGGTAATAATTACGCCCTGGAAGAAAATTCTTGAGCCCGGGAACTTATATTTAGAAACAACAAAGGCTCCCATGCTGGCGATAATAATAAGACCAACTGTTCCAACTACAGTTATAAAAACAGTGTTAAAAATATAACGAGAGAATGTAACCCAGGACTTACTCATCAAAATAAACAAATCCGAAAAATTGTTCATAGTCGGACGCTGTACAAATAGTTTTGGCGGAAACAGGAAGATTTCGTTCATTGGTTTAAACGCGTTATTAATCGCGAAAACAAGAGGATACGCAAAGAACAATCCAAAAACTGTGAGTATCGCTATAATAAACGCGTCGCCGCCGTAAGAACGGTTAAGTCTTTTTCCGCCGATTAATTTCTTAATTTTCTTTATTTTCATATATACCTCTTAGGTTCCTACACGTTTGAGCATTTTTTGGATGACAGCATTTAAAACAATCATTGTAAAGAACAATATTGTCGCTATCGCTGAGGCATATCCCATTTCAAAACGAATTGAACCATAGTCAATTAAGTGGTTTACAACCGTATGAACCGCATAGTCCGTACTTGGGAAACCGGCGAGCTGCATGGTAACCTCCGCAACGCCAAATGATTGTGTAATTGCCATAACAGCGCCGAACATCAACATCCCCTTCATATTTGGCAAGGTGATGTACCATAATTCCTGCCAGCGGTTTGTAATACCATCAACAAGACCTGCTTCATAAAGCGACGGGTCAATAGTAGAAAGACCGGCAAGGAAGGCAAGGAAGCCCGCGCCTAAACTCATCCACAAAATAACTATCAATATTACAGGCATCATGTATTTGGGATCTGTAAGCCAAAGAACAGGAGAATCCAGAATACCAAGATTTAATAAAATCGCGTTTACATAACCGTAAGCGTCGCCCGAGAAAATCAAAAGCCAGATTAAAAAGACCGAGCCGGAAATTGACGGCGCGTAAAAAATTAATGTTACAAAGGCGCGGATATAACGAGGCAGCTCATTAATAAACCAGGCGAACAGGAAAGCCATAATGTAACCTATCGGACCTGTGATTGCCGCCATAATAAAGGTGTTTTTCATCGATATTAAAAACACGTCGTCGGCTAGCAAAAGATTAATATAATTGCGCAACCCGATGAACTTTGGCGGTTCAAGAACGTTAAAATATGTAAAACTCAAGAAAAGCGAAATTACAACAGGAGCAATGTAGAAAAGAAGAAAGACAATCGCGTATGGAGCGAGAAAAAGATAACACACCCTGTTCCGGTATATTTCTTTGGCGCGGCTTTCATCCTTCTCCCTTACTTTTACCAAATATCTTGAAAAACTCATTTTTCCCCCTATTCCAGACCAAACTCTTTTCGTTTTTTAATCAATTCGTCATTTATTGTAAGCGTGTAATCCAGCAGGGTTTCCCGCGTATCCATTCCTTCGTTTAAAATACGGCGGGCCGCGTTTGTTATGTGACGATTAATAAAGTAACCGCCGGGCACTTCCGGTACGCCCACTGTCCACTGGCGCTGCTCATCCAGAACCGCCATTTGTTCGGAACCCCATGAAAGCTGTTTAAACGCGTTATAATTCGCTGTCGGATAACGCGCGGCGGCACCCATGATACTTTCAAGTTCGCGCCCAAAGCGAAGCTGAGTATCAGCGCTAATCCACCACTTCATAACTTCCCATGCCAAATCAGGGCGTTTTGAATTGGTAAAAATCATAGCGGCTAAGGTACCTGTAGAAATAGAACGATCTATCCTTCCGTCTTTTTGCGGGAGACCCGGCATACGCGCGAAACCCCAAAGACCGCGGAGTTCAGGAGCGAAAACTTCCAGTGTGTTAAAGTTTGTATAATCGGCAAAGGCGAGCGGCATTTCTCCGGTGCGGAAGCGGTTAACAAAGTCATAAACGACAGGCGTTTTGTAATGTGTAAAAAATTTGGTATAAACATCAAAAGCTTCTATCGCTGTTTCTGTAGATAAAAGAGTGCGCGAGCCTTCTTCGTTATACATTTGCCCCCCGCGCTGGAATAAATGCGCAAGGAAGTTAGAAAAGTCAATATTAGCCTGTACGTTAGTTGCAACAGAAGGAATACCAACATTCATATTATTCTTTTGAATAATCGGGAGAATATCAATTAAATCGCTCCATGTGTTTGGAATATTAATATTTAATTCCTGGAAAATATCTTTCCTGTAAAACATTACATGGAAATACTGCGTTTCCGGCAGCGCGTACACTGCCCCCTGATATGTAAATGGAACAAGAACGCTTGGATGCAATTCTTTTATTACATCTCCATAACCGGGGAATTTTGAAACATCAACAACAGCGTTACGAATAGCGTAGTTAACAGGATCGCCTTGAGGCACTGTCAGCGCCATGTCAGGCCCCGTACCGGCGACAACCGCGGGCATTACAGCATCCGGGGCGACAAGTTTAACATTGACCCTGATCCCGTTTGGTCTGTCTTTTGTTACAGTCATGGGGGTAAAGGTATCGTCTATCATCGCTTTAAGGATTGTACTTTGATCGCGTCCTGCCAATATCCATACTTCGATAACGTCGTCGCTTTCTTTGAACCTGTCGCCGAGATCGTTATAATTAACAAAGAAAGACATAAAGAATGAGCGTATTTCATGTGAAGCGGCGACAAGGAAATTTTCATTAATTTTTGGCAGAGTTGATTCAGCCGCGCTAATAACAATGTAATCGATATCAAGCTGTGATTGAGAAAGAGCTAGTAAGCTGTCGCCAAGAGAGCTAATATTTTGCTTGAAGTTTACAAGCGTTCTTGGAATTCTATCGGGACGTTTTACAAAGAACTCAAGCTGCCTCGCAAGCGTTAATGTCGCCGCGGCCTGCGCGCTTCGTTCGCCTGAATAACGCGTTAAGTCGTCAACCAATTTGTATAGAATTTTACTCTCCAGCTGCATCGCTTCGATTATTTCCGGATATACTTTTTCTACGCGGTAATCGCGGTAAATATCGGGTTCCGGTCCTGTCAGTACCAGTATTTTGCGGTATATCGAATTCAAGCGGAATACGCTTTCTTCCATTGTACTTAACATATCGCCCAAACCGCCGAGCGTTGCCTGCATACGAACTGTATTTGTACCGGCTTCCATGGGGAAATAAAAATGATCTTCATTGCCAAGAGTAGAAAGAACCCACTTGTTGTTGTATCTGAACGGCACCGCGGAAAGTTCCTTAACAGGAATCTCTCCATTTACAAGCACTGTGCGATTCGAAACATAACCGCGGTTATAATTCTGTCTGCCTTTAACGGAGATGCGGTACATTCCTCTTTCCGGTATATCGAATTCCCATTCTATCCACTGCCCTGATACGCGCCAGCTTTGACCGCCAATCATGTTAAGACGTATCTTCGCAACGCTTGCGGGTTCTGTCGCCCCGGAAGATCTGTCATAAATCGGATACAATGAAGGATCTGATCTTCTTGAAGATTTTTCTCCCTGAACCTTTATCAGATAATTATTACGAGTGTTTTTAAACCTGTTTTTATCTACAGAAGCAATGTACTCATTATATGGTTTGGTTTGAACAGGAGCTTTAATAGAAAGAGAGCGAATCGCCATCGGCTCATTAATGCCTCTAAGTCTGATTCGATTTACACCGGCGTTTAAGTAAAATGAATAAGGTTCTGTTACATAACCAAGAGAATCTCTAAACCAGCTTGATTCCCATCGAGGTTTTTCAACCTGAGAAGGACGAATCTGATTGCCCTGATTGTCAAAATCTCTGCTGCTTCTTCCGTCACCCCAAACGCGCAGGAATGAAAGTCTGTCCGCGCCAAGGAAAGGAATTTCGCCGTTAATATAAAAAGCGCGTTCAATTGGAATACCGCGCGAAGGAAGCGGAAAATATTCTATGTGTAAATTATAAATACCAGCCTGTTCAACATTGACAGTGTATTCAATAAAGCTTACTTCTTCGGTACGAACAACATCAATATTATCGCCGCGGTCTACAGTTACGCCTTTAGATTCCCATTCATCAATAACATCGCGGAAATGTACGACAGAAACACCTTCCCCGGAACTCCACCTAAAAATATCAATTGGTATATCTCTCTGCCCAAGCGGCGCGCCGGCATTACGTTCCATGTACCTGGGATATGTGTTTGTTCTTCCGGTACTCGCTCCGCTCAGATCGTAACCGGCGTATTTTGCGGAAAATTCCTGTTCCGATCTTCCGTTAATGATAAAGATGAGCGTAATAAGGAGAATAGCAACAGCGGCTATTATCCAACCCATAAATTTTTCAAGTTTTTCTACCATACCGCTAACAGCCTCTATTCCTAAAATTTATTTTACAGCATTTATCATCAATTTGATAAGAGCGTCGCTATCCTGCGAATTTGGTTTACCTGTCCTGCGATCAAGCAAGCCGAATTTTTCACCGTTTCCTGTTATCAGACCATTGTCCCAATAAATTGGTACCAATTTATACTTTTTCGCGGTAGCGAATACATGAGAAATATAAGCGGATCTGTTTTGACGCGCCTGAGTTTCAATTGTCTTATCGCTATAAAGCTGCAATACCGCGCCGCACTCTCCGATAATAACCGGAATATTTTTATCTATATATTGTGTTTTAAAGGGAGCAAAATCATTGTCAACTTTTTCTTTATCAGACTGAGTTCCCCATGATGAACGCGAGCCTTTGATTCCGAATTCATACGGATCGTAGTAATGAAAGGTAACGACTAATTTATTAGGCGCGGGATCCTGCGGCAATTTAAAATAGGAAGACAAAGTATGTTCAGGAACTGTGCAATAAGAAGGAATAATTAAATAACGCGAGGCGTTATTGCCGCCCGACGCGCGCACCCGGTCTGTAAAGATTTGATTCCATTTGTTTAAAATATCCATCTGCAGATTGGGAAACATTTTAAAATCGGTGCTCCAGCCCCAGCCGCCGTCATGAATCTCATTCATTGATTCGAACATCAGCCAGTCGCCGTAATTTGTAAAATACGCTGCTATTTGATCCCACACGCGGGCAAATTGATAACTAATTCTTTCGTCTTCTTTTTTATTCTTGTATGCCTTGGAAATTGAAAGCCAGCCGTCATCTTTTCCCGGTTCGGGCGATGAGCCGTCATGATGTAAATTGATGATAACTTTTAACCCGGCTTTATGAGCCATTTCCACGACTTCGGCGGCGCGTTCCAGACGATATGGCGCGATACGATGATCCGGCGCCTTGCCAATATGTCCCATCCATGTTATCGGGATGCGGATAATATTAAAACCGGCGGCTTTTACGCCGTTCATCAGCTCCTGATTAACAAAGGGATTGCCCCAGATTGTTTCATGTCCGCTGCCGCTGCTCCAGGAATCCAGGGTATTCCCTAAATTCCAGCCGGAAAATATCTTTTCATCATTAAAATAGGCAAATGCTGTCTTTCCGCTTACGGATTCCAGCGGATAATCATTGATTGTGTATGGTTTTTCGGGAATAAAATTTAAATCTAAAGGCGCCTGTTCAGGCGTTCCTGAAGAAGAACCGCACGCAATTAATAAAAAAGCGAAAAATAATGATGTAAACAGCGTACTTTTTTTACCCATAATTTCTCCAGGATCAATTAAAAATTAGACTTTTTTAATAATATCACTAAATTACCCATGATGCAATTGATTTTCTGCTAAACGCCTATAAAAGGCGCTATATTCCTTTGATAAAAAGTCATATTTATTATAGTTATATGGAAAAAATATTGACGATTCGTGAATATAAGGGGTATCATAGGGTATCGATTTAAAGAAAATCGTAATATTATCTACTTTTTATGGAGGAGTTTTATGAAGAAAATCTTATTATTCGCTGTTGTTCTTTTGATAAGTTCAATGTTGGTGTTTGCCGGCGGCAGCAAAGAACCAGCAAAACCAGCGCCTGTTCTCGCTACAGGTGAATGGATGACTTACAACGATCGCGGCAGCGACGGAGGTTCATCAATTTCGAATTTAGTAACCAAAGATGAAGAAATTGACGGAAAAACTGTTAAAGTCCATCAAATTACCGGAAATGTAACTACTCAATTTATTTATGGCTTTGCGGGCTGGGGTCTCGACGCTGATAACGCGACCATGGAGCTTTATAAAAACGCCGAAACTCTTTCCTTCTATATACTCGGCGATGGTAAAAAATACACAATCAAATTTAAAATAAGCACAGTAGAAGACTATGCTTACCATGAATACACCTTTGACACCGTAGCGGGAGAGGTATTATTCATGGAAGTGCCAATGATGTTCTTTTCTGTCGGACAGCCTGCCTGGGGAGCTCCTGTAAAATTTGATCAGACACTGGTAACAGGCGTTGAATGGCAAACCCATGAAAGCTGGAGATTAAATCCTCGCAGTAATCCCTTTGAAGTAAAAATGTGGGACTTTATGATTCATCCGGCGCCAGTTTCAAAGAAAAAAGCGGCGGCAAAACCCGCGGCTCCTGCCGAAAAACCCGGCGTGCTTGGAGCCTTTGAGCTCGCGCTTAAAGACAATTTCCAGTATGGAGACGGATATCAGGGAGATATTAGAACTGTAAACCTGCTGAATGGACATAAACTTTCGGTTGGTGACAGCTTTACTGTAAAATTTACATACTCCACAAGCCGCGATTTAGAAGCGCCGCTTGAATTCGGGTTTGTAGATCAAACTCCTACCGCGCAATACTGGAGAGCTCTTAGCTGGGAAGATGGCACTGATATGCCAAACCATCCCGCGACAAAAGCAGGTGAGGTAGTTACAGTTGAAATGTCTTTTAAGATCATTAAAAACGCAACATCCGCTTCTGCCGGCGCTAACACATTTGTATTCACAACAAAAGGCGCAGGTAAAAAAGGAGTAGCCGGTTCAGGCGTACAAAAATCCGTAACTCTTAACTTTAAGGAATTTACTCTTGTAAAAAATTAAGCTAATTGAACTTAATTTGATAAGCCCCGGACAAGGATTCTTTCCGGGGCTTTTTTTATGCAAGCAAATCGAGGAAGCCGGGATAGGTTACATCCGCGCACTCTGCAGTTGTTATTTCTATAGGGGAATTAGCTCCTAGCGCCGCGACGGCGAATGCCATTACAATACGATGATCGCCATGACCTTCTATTACAGTTTTTTCAGGCGCTGATATTAAACCTTTACCATGAATAATTAAACCATCGGGCAGTTCTGTGCAGCTAACGCCAAGTTTTAAAAGCTCTTTTGACATCACAGCAATACGGTCAGTTTCTTTAATGCGCGCGTGAGCGACATTTACAAGGGAAGTATCGCCTTGCGCAAATGCCGCGACAGCCGCCGCCGCCGGAAGAAGATCCGGTGTTTTGTTAAGGTCGAAGGTTCCGCCGCGAAGATCGCCGTTACGAGAAACGGTAACAATTTGTTCGCCATTGTTATTTTTCTGCCATTTTACATCACAACCCATTTCTTTTAGTATCTCAAAAAAATATTTATCCCCCTGGGTATCATTTGGATCAAGACCCAGTAAGGTAACAGGTCCGCCTGTAATCGCGGCGGCGGCGGAAGGAAAGGCAGCCGAGGAAAAATCCGCGGGAACCGGGCAATTAAGCGTTTTCCATGATGACCCGCCGGGAATAATAAAACTCGAATAATCCGGCGCGGCTTTATAAGAAATTCCATGATCCTTTAAATAAGAGAGAGTCATATCAATATAAGGCTTCTCGTTTAGCAGCGGAACATCAATCTCGGTAATCGTGCCTGCAGGAGCCAGAGGAGCGGCGATTAAAAGCGCCGATAAATATTGACTCGTAGGACAGGGAAGGCTTACTCTGCCGCTCTTCCAGCCGCCTTTGATCGTTATTGGAGCGCAGCCATTATTGCTTTGCACCTGAACGCCAAGCCCTGCCAAAGCGTCAAGAAGCGGAGAAGCGCTTCGTTTTTGGATCGATTCATCGCCTGTAAATTCGATTGCCTGAGATTGAAGAGCGGCGACAGCGAGCGCGAGATAGAGAGTTGTGCCGGAATTACCGACATCGATCTGAGGGGAATTAACTGCGGAGGCACTGTGGGATTTTGTAAAATTGTTATTACCAATTATTCTAAGGGAGACAAGCTTTTTATTTTCATAGACTTCGTTTATTTTTGCGCCAAAGGCTTTGCATGCTTCGATACATGAGCGGGTATCCAGTGAATCAAGCGGGTCTTTAATCTCCGACTCACCGTCCGCAAGCGAGGCGATTAATAACTGCCTGATGGTGTGGGACTTAGAAGCGGGGATTCGTACACTGCCTGTGAATTTATGAGGGGTGATACGTACATTCATGAGACAATATTAATGGATTCATAAAATAAATGTAATGACCTGTAATTTATACTCCAAATTGATCCATGTCAATTTTCCCTTCTTTGGAAATTTTCACTCCTTCTTTGCGAAGAAGTTTAATCTGAAGCGCTCTACCCTCTCCCTGTAAACCAATAGTGCCATCGCTGCGGATTATTCTGTGCCATGGCAGATTGTGTTTCTCGGACATTGTATGAAGCGTCCTGACAGTTTGCCTTGCTCCATTGGGGAGTCCCGCTTTCATCGCAATATCACGGTAACTGCAAACTTTGCCTTTTGGAACCGCAAGTATTTGCTCGATTATTTTTTTTGTGTTGTCGGTCATGGGTTTCTAGTTATTTTCCTTCTTTTTTCTCGTATTCAAGCAGTTTTTGCATTTGTTCAAGGATGAAATCCTGGAAATAGGGATTTAATTGCTTAAATATCTTTACAGTATCAGTGATTTTATAGTCCGGGGTGACGTCTTTTTCGTACATTTCCCCTTCTCCGGTACGCAACCAGGCTTCGTTCACCCCAAAGGCTGTAACAATGAGCTTGATATGCCGGTCTAGAACTTTTTTTTGGTCAGTTTCGATGGAAGCAAGAAATGAAGTGGATAAAAAAACCTTTTGAGCAAAATCTTTTTGTGTCATTTTTAAGCTGTGTCGAAGCAGAACAATTCGTTGGTTAATTGAAAAATTTGCCAGCTTTTTCTTCATTAACAGAATAATAGCAATACTTTGATTTACTTAGCAAGTATTAATTATCTCTTAGAACAAGACATTGACAATATCTCTTACTAGATATATATTATCTCTTAGAGAGTTTTAAATAATTTAATCCTAATGAGGATAATAATGACTAAAACAGAGCGGCGAACAAAGGATTTTTCATCCGGGTTAAAAAAGCTAAGCGATGAAAGCCGAAACCATATTTGCAATCTTACTCATATCCTATTCCTTATCGAACGACCGGCAGTTTATCCGGCTGCAAATAAAAAAATCCTAAAAAAGTAAAACTACTCGTATGGGTTGTTTATATGTAGAAAGAAGGAGAAGAAGATGACAAAATATATAAAAATTATTACCGTTTTTACTGTAATACTATTAAACGTTTTAATTATTACTGCTTGCGACAATGGAACAAATCCAGAAGTAATAAAATCAGTATCTGCAACACCTGCAAGTGGTACCTATACGACAGCACAAATCGTTACATTAACAACCGCAACATCAGATGCGGTAATTCACTATACTATTGACGGCAGTAATCCTACAACCGGCAGTACCTTATATACTTCTCCAATAACTATTAGCACGACCACCACTTTAAAAGCCATTGCTATAAAAAGCGGAATGCACAATAGCGGAATATTAACTGCAATATACACTATTACATCTAATGAAGCCGAACAACCAACGGCAACGCCTGAAGGAGGAGGCTATCATACGGCACAAAATGTTGTACTGACAACCAACACTTCGGAAGCGGACATTCACTACACTCTTGACGGAACCACCCCTACAATCGACAGTACAAAATACATTAATCCCATACCTATCAACACAACTACTACGCTTAAAGCTATTGCCGTAAAAACTGGTATGACAAATAGCGATGTGTTAACTGTAATATACACCATTGCTGATTTACCATTCGTTACTTATGATGCCGATGGCGGGACTCCAGCTCCAGCCAGCCCTGTTACCAAAAATCCGGGCGATACCATAACACAACCGCCAGCCATGACAAAAGACTGGCATACTTTTAGCGGCTGGGACACAGATTCGGATCGCACCGTGCCTGCGGTTTTCCCTATTACGATAACCGCCGATGTCAATTTGTATGCAAAATGGATTGTAAATAAATTTACTAATATTGCCAATGCGAGTGCTTATCTTGCCTCTATGTCAACCAACACTATTAGTAATCCAATAAATCTGCCTATGGATTTTAACCTTGGAGTAATGACTTCAGCAAGCAGCGAATGGCGGCAATTGCTTGACGCTATTTACACATCTGGTAAGTTTGTGAACCTTGATCTTTCTACCTGTACCATGAGCGGGATTTCATTTAATCCCGATGAAAGTATTACAACTGGAAAAGATAGGATTATCTCTATTATTCTTCCCATTGCTGCGATGAGTATAGAGGCTGGAGATTACTCTACTTTCAGAAATTTTACTAATCTCAAATCAATTAGTGGAGAAAATATTTTTACAATAGGTAATTCCGCTTTCGATAGCGCTTATTCATCTTCCAATAAAAACCTGCAAAGTATTAATTTCCCACAAATAACAAGTATCGGTAGATATGCTTTTCGTGCTACTGACCTACAAAATGTTACATTACCAGTAGTAACAAGTATTGATTATAAAGCTTTCAGTGACTGTACAAATCTACAGAGTATAAGTTTCCCTGCGTCGACGACACTTTCAACTGTCAATCCTACATTTGATGGCTGTACATCGCTTGTCTCTTTTACGATCACAGGTTCAGGGGCTCTAAGCGCTATTGAAAACGGCAAGGCACTGGTAAGAAACGGGACCGAACTGATTGCGTACCCATCCGCATCCGGAACCGTTGCTATGAGTACTATTACCTCTATTGGTACCTCTGCTTTCTCAGGCTGTACCGGGTTACAAAGCGTAGGTTTCCCTCAAGTAACGAATATCGGAGATAGCGCTTTTAGAGGCTGTACTAATTTACAAGGTGTTCATTTTCCCCAAGCAACAAGTATCGACAGTTTAGCTTTTGCTCAATGTAGTAGTTTACAGACTGTGGAATTTCCACTGGTAACAAGCATTGGAAGCCAAGCCTTTGCAAGTTGTAGCAATCTGCAAAGTTTAAATATCCCACGAGTAACGAATATCGGTACTTTTGCTTTCTCTAGTACCGGAACTACTGCACTGACCATTACCGTGGGTACTTCCGCTCCCACGCTTGGCGGCAGTATATTTGATAGTTGGAGAACAGAATTAAAAACCGTTACTATTAAAGTACCTTACTCTTTTGCAAGTGGTTATACACCTTTTAGCGGTTCTACTGTTACTGTTTCCGGTACCGACACCACCGCAAACTGGACTAACGGTTTACGCGGAGGAGGTTGGACTGGTAGTGCATGGGTGACAGGTAGTCTTGGCGGAGTGGATAACATTAATCAAAACATCAGCGTGATTATTCAAGTGCAATAATTTGTAAAAAAGCTTTGTATTAAGCATAAAATTAAGTCTGCGGAGACTTAAACACCGTAAAGGAAACATTTTATGGACAAAGATGATGTATCTATAGAAAGCGATATAAAAACAATTGAATCAATGTTAAGTATTGATGAAAAGAAACCATGGGCTTATCAAAGATTAGAAGAATCAATTGATAGATTAAAACCACACATTAATGAACTTGATGAACATTCAAAAGGTATTTTTAATCTGGGTTATTTAGAATTGATGGATGCATCCCAGGCAGGTGAAGATTGGTAATCCGGTGACGCAAAAATACCATATACCAAATTTCATAACGTAGAAAGAAAAAGGAAATTTATACTACAGCGGCAACACGCTCGTCTACAAGTTCGCTGATAATTTGAACTGGAGTTTTGTGAGTTGCTAATGCACGTGTCAAAATATAATCTGCAGCAGACGGTTTCAATATACTTAATAATTCTCTTTGTTTTAAAAAAATATCAGGTTTACTAAAATCAACCTTAGGGGTATTGCGTGTCATTTCCTCATCAAGCGCATTAGCTTCTTCTTCGGTCATATGTGCCATATTTTTTCTCCTATAAACAAAAATGTTTGTCTTTTGGTAAATAATCCTTTCGGCATTTCATTGTATGAAAAACATTTATTCAATATCGGCTCGGGTATAACCATGTTTTAAAGCCGACTCATTTATGATGATTCCTTCGTCCATCAACACATTATAGGCTTTAATGGATTTTTCAACAAGTATTTTAAGGTGGAATATGGTACCAACTACCAAATTTCATAGCGCAGGTTGTGGATAACGGTACACCATCCGCAGCGTGGGTCACCTACGAGTGTTCAGGATTTTCCAATAACCGGTTTTCTTTGAGCCGCTTCGGGCGATAAGGTTTTGCGCCTGCATTTCTGTCATGATTGTTTTAACGCTTCGCTCAGACTTACTTATAAGCTCTGCAAGTTCTTTTTGCGTAATGTTTGGGTGGTCTGCGATAATTTTTAATATGTCGTTTTGCACTTTATTTTGCACTTTATTTTGCACTTTATTTTCGCTGTTATCATCGTTTTCTGCTCTTATACGCATATCTCTGTTACGCAGCAGATTCTTTTCGCCAAGCAGCAGGTTGCCAAGGAAACGCAATAAATATTTCATTGTCGGATATGTTCCAGTTATATGCTTATTAAAATTTGCTCTGACAAGAGCGTTGCGGAAATACCATGAATGTTCAGCAAATATATCATTTGAAGCGGTGAATCCCATGGAGCGTAAATATTTAATTAAAAAAACAGCAGCCGTTCGCGTATTACCCTCGCCAAAAGGATGAATCTGCCATATTCCAGAAACAAAGTCGGCGATGTGTTCCACTTTTTGTTTTATGTTTAATCCTTTATAATCGAATTTTTTTTCTGCGACAAAATCATAATCAAGCGTTTCTTCAATGCTGTCGGCGCTTGCATAATAAACGGTATCACCGTTCAAAACCCATTCATCCTTGCTGATATTATAATTCCTAATAATGCCTGCAAATTTATATATTCCTGTGAATAAACGCCGATGAATACTGATTAATTCAGCGGGACTAAATTTAAAAGTTTTTTCCGCTAAAATCTCGGCAATATGAGCTGAAACTTTATCGGCTTCTTCTACGCGAGAATCGCAGCGATTTTCGCTGCCGCTTTTTTCATCTTTAGTTTTATAGTATTCGTTTAAACGTTCTTTAACATCGCTTATTGTAATCTTACCATCGATATTCTGTTTGGCGGTCTCAATAAGGTAATTAGAAGGTTTTAATCTGTCAACATCCTGCAAACCAATTGCAGTTTGCCATATTTCCAGCTTTTCTTTTTTTTCGGGTTCAGTAAGACGTTTGTATTCATCAAAATCGCTCACCTAATTATCTTACTATGAAAATAAACAGACAACAAGCTGTTTATAATAGCAATTAAATCATACAAATATTAATCTGATGTCTCCGCTTCACCCGCCGGTAATTCAGGTATATCCCATGTGTCCCAGCGGCGCTGAATCGCGTTGACCGTTTCCTGCGCGGATCTGTCGGTAGTAAAAAATGTTTCCAGTTCTTCAAGGACTGTTGCTTTGTATTCCATCGCGTGAGGTTTTCCGGTAAAGCCTTCGGTAATGCGGGCGGATTCAAAAATGTCCCATGCCTTTGAATAAAAGAAATCGTCTAGTACATAATCACCGGGGATAATATCGGAAACCACGCCGGGAATGGCTTTTAATTCCTCGCAAAGAAGCGGGCATTTTTGTGCGAGAAATTCCAGGAATCTCCACGCCTCTTCCGGATGTGTGCTTTCGGAATTGATACCGCTGTAAATCGCCGAAATACCAATGTTGTATTTTCCGCCGGTTCCGGAATCGGGAATGGTTGTAATGCCAAAAGCGTCATCTCCCATTTTTTCTCTTAAATATGGAATAGCGCGGGCGGAGGCAATCATCATTGCGACTTTTCCCTGCGCAAACTGTTCTATGCGTTGATTGCCTGTCGTGCTAAAAATATCCGGCGCCAGCAAACCTTCGCGGTTAAGAATACCAAGGAATGTAAGATCGTTTATTATCGGTCTTGTGTTAAAATTCGGCCCTTTTTCATCTGCCCAGAAGTTACCGCCGCTTGCCCATATCCATGAAAAAATATCCCTGGACAAAGATTGACGATCATTGGGGTTAAGGCTTATCGCAGAGCCTGAAGCGTTAAGGTCGGCTTTGGAAACAGTTCTCGCGTAGGTCAAAAAAGCGTCTCTGGTTTTTGGAGGAGAAGCAAAGCCGGCTTCTGATAAAATTTTCATATTGTAAAAAAGCAGATCCATAAATGAAACAAGAGGTATCGCGTGCTGAACAGCGCCTGAATCATAATTTGTATATGGATTAAGCTCCAAAAGTGAGTTAGCGGCAACAAGAGCGCTGAACTCACCTTCGTCAAATATATAGATATCAGGTTCTTTGTTTTTAACCTCGTCGTTCGCGTTTGCCTTCTTACTGTCTTTCTCTGCGGCAGCGCTGCCTGTTCCTATACGAATTTTAATATCAGGGTTATGCTCCTGAAACTCCAGCAGTAATTTTTCCATTATTTCTACGGTAAATAACTCCTCGCAACGGGGAGAAAGATACAAATTTACCTGTTTTTCTTTCTCTTTCTGCCCAATGAACAGGCTGGAAACCAAGGGCCCTATCAGTAAAATGAATAAAACAATAATAATCATCAGGTCTATTCTGTTCGCGAGAAGTATCGACTTTTTTGGGTTATTATGGCTATTATTATCTATGCTGTCTTTTTCTAAAAGGCTCATTTACGCGCTCTCCAATAAAATATGGCAACGAAATCCCGGGGACGCGCCCGAAGGAAAATTCACAATTGATTTTTCCAAAGTTAATAAATCCCCTTTTGATATTAAAGCAGAATCTTCATATAATGCCAATCTGTCAAACGGCGCACTTGAGCTTGGAGTAAAAAAAGAAAACTGTATCGCCTGGGTCGATAACCCTGAGCAGGATTACGAAGACCACATAATAGAAGCAAAATACCGTTTAGACAGCCTTGGGAGCTATGCCGCCGCTGGTATTATTTTTCATGTTGTTGATGATGACTCCTATTACCTTGTCCTTGTTTCCAGCAAAGGATATTTTCGTCTGGATGTTATAAAAGACGGCTCTCCCAAGAATCTCATTGCCTGGACAGAAATTGCGGATTTTAACGGGACCAATATAAGGTTAAAAATTATAACCTACGCAACCGATATAGTTTTTCTTGTTAATGATAAATGGCTCGGAGAAATAAACGACGATACCCTCGAATATGGACGGATTGGTTTTGCTCTTGCCTCATACTCAGAGGAAAACGAGGAAAATCATCTTGATGATAGTTCTCTTGAAGATGATACCCAGGATGATTCACAGGAAGAACCATCAAAGGACTATATCTGCAAAGCCATGCTTGATTTTATTTCTGTAGAGACCAGGACAAAGATAATCGAGAGCGAATTTAAAAAATGGACTGACGATTCCAACATTAACGCAGACTGCAGATTAAGGCTTGCAGAAACTTTCGCGGTTATGGACGAGCCTCTAAAAGCTATTGACCAAATTACAAGGGCATGGAAACGCAGAGACGAAGTTATCCTGACAGTTTCCGCAACCGCAGGGATCAGAACCAAAAGAGAACTTCTTCTTGCCGCAAGAATGGCTTTCCGTCTTGAGCATTACGATGAAGCAAATGAATACCTGGACGCTATTATCGAATCATGGGCGGAATCAACAGAAGCGAAATTCGCATATCAGGAAAAATTAAAAGTATTAAACGAGCAGAATAAATTTACCGAATTTAAAGATTTTATAGTTAGACATCCGTTTAAGATAAATAAGGATCTTAATTATTACACAATGCTTGGCAGGTGCCATTGGGAATTGGAAGAATACTCTGAATCCGCAGAAGCCTGGGACAATGCTTCCGAGTTAAATAACGAAAGCGGCGTGTACGCTACGAATGCCGCCAATGCTTACGAAAACGCTCAGAACCATAAAGCGGCGCTGGCTCGTTATATCGACGCTGGGAAAATCTTTCTTAATCAGGACAATATGCCCGAACTTGCGGCAATCATGCCTAAGTTGTCCGTGCTTGGAGAAAAAAGTTATGAAGCTCGGGCGCTTTCAGGAAAATGGGCGTTTAGTATCGAAGACTATAAGAAATGCGCGAGTGAATTTGAAGCGGCTCATAAATTAAGGTGCGCTATTAAACCGCGCCCTAAAGCAGACCCCGCGCTTTATTATTTATGGGGCTTGGTTTACTACCTCAACGGAAAAAATAAAACCGCGATCCGTTTAATAAGAAGAGCCATAAGACTTGCCCCGGACTACGAACTCTTCCAAACAAAACTGGAAGAGATAATAAAGGTTGAAGCTCAGACAAAGTAAACATTATGCAAACATTAACCTGGGAACAATTCCTGCAAAATGGTCTGCCTCTAAACGGGAAAAAAACTTCCATGACTGTTGGCATATTTGACGGAGTACATCTGGGACATCAGGCGTTGTTAAAACGCGTTGTGTCTTATGACACGGATTTTATACCGGTAGTAATTACTTTTAAAGACAATCATAAGACAGCGATCAGTGAAGAGAGAGACAATTATAAAGATATACAAAGTTTTAAAGAAAGAATCGAAAAGTTTGAAAGTCTGGGGATTCAAATTACTATTGTTGTGGATTTTAACGAAGGTTTTAAACATATGACAGGTATAGAGTTTTTAAAACTTTTATTAAATCACGGCAGCCTTGGGTTTTTCGCGGCTGGCAGCAATTTCCGCTGCGGCTTTAAATTGGACACAGACGCTGAAGCGATTAAAAAATTTTTTGCTTCTCATAATGTCTGTGCGGAAATCGTATCTGATGTATGTTATCCCTTAGATGATTCAAAAGGTTCAAAGCCAATCAGTTCGAGCCGTATCCGCGAAGCTATCGCCGCAGGAGATATTGAGCTTGCGGAAAAAATGCTTGAGCGATGACATCGGGCTTGGTGTCTGTAATGATTTTATGCTATAATACCTTTATTATTAACTATAAAAAAAGAGGTTAAATATGGATAAAGAACTTGAGCAAAAATTAAAAAACACAGCAAAAGAAATCCGAAAAATGACAATCGAAGAAATGGGTACCCTGGGCACAGGGCATATCGGAGGGGCAATGTCTATCGTAGACCTTCTTGCCCTGTTGTATTTTCACCGCATGAAGGTTGATCCTCAAAAGCCGCGCATGGAAGAAAGAGATCAGCTTGTTGTTTCAAAGGGGCACTCTGGCCCTGCGGTTTACGCAGCTCTGGCGCTCAAGGGATTTTTCCCAAAGGAATGGCTTGCAACGCTTAACAAAGGCGGAACAAGCCTCCCCAGCCATTGCGACCGCAACAAGACTCCCGGCATCGATATGACAACAGGCTCGCTCGGTCAGGGTTTTTCTGCCGCCATCGGCATTGCCCTCGGTTTAAAAATGGACAAAAAACCACAGACAGTTTACACAATCATCGGCGACGGCGAATCCAACGAAGGGCAGATTTGGGAAGGCGCTCTTTTTGCCGGTTTCCATAAGTTACCTAACCTGATTGCGTTTACCGATTATAACAAGCAGCAGCTCGACGGTTTTACAAAAGACATTTTGGACCTTGGCGACCTCGCGAAAAAGTGGGAACAGTTCGGCTGGTTCGTTCAGGAATGTGACGGCCATGACATCGCCGCTCTTGACGCAGCGATTGAAAAGGCGCAGGCAGAAAAAGAAAGAGCCTCGATGATAGTCATGCACACAATCAAAGGCAAGGGCTGTAACTTCGCGGAAGGCGTCGAGAAAAACCACAGCATGGCATTCGACATGGAAAAAGCCAAAGAAGCCATTGCGGCATTAGGATAAGGAGAAAATCATGGCAGATAAAGAGATGAGGATGGCCTACGTTGACACCGTAATGTCACTAGCCGAAAAAAATAAAAATATCGTAGTCCTGGAAGCAGACTTAATGAGCTGCACAAACACAGGCATATTCAAGAAAACATACCCCGACCGGTTTTTTAACTGCGGTATCGCGGAAGCTAACATGGTCGGTATCGCCGCAGGCTTAAGCACCCTGGGAAAAATTCCCTTTGCTTCGGGCTTTGGCTGCTTCTCGTCAAGACGCGTATATGATCAATTTTTCCTTTCCGCAAACTACGCGAAACTAAACGTAAAACTGATTGGCACAGACCCGGGCGTTACGGCGGCTTTTAACGGCGGCACGCATATGCCTTTTGAAGAACTCGCCCTAATGCGCGTTGTTCCAAAACTTACAATGGTTGAACCGTCAGACCCTGTATCGTGCGCGGCGTTCGTTCGCCTGATGGCGGAAGAATACGGCTGCCACTACCTGCGCATTCCGCGCAAAGCCGTGCCTGCTCTTTACCCGGAAAACGAAACTTTCAAGTTTGGGCAAGCGAAGGTTTTAAAACAGGGTAAAGATATCTGCTTTGCCGCGCTTGGCAGCCTTATGGTAAACCAGGCTTTAAAAGCCTGCGATGAGCTTGCCAAAGACGGAATTAGCGCAGGTGTTTTAGATATGCTCACCTTAAAACCAATTGATAAAAACGCGATATTGGAACAAGCTGGAAAAGTTCGCGCGATTATAAGCGCGGAGAACGCCCAAATAATGAGCGGACTTGGAAGCGCGGTTGCCGAAGTACTCGCGGAAAGCTGCTGTACCTCAAGGGAAGGCTGCTGCAAGTTCGCGCGCATCGGCATCAACGACGAGTTCGGCGAAGTCGGCACTCAGGATTACCTTGTAGACCGCTTTGGGCTCGATGTTGGAAGCTTTGTGAAAAAAGCGAAGGAATTGTTGGGGTAAGTAATACCAAAGTTCATAAAAGGCCCTGTTCTTGCGAGCAGGGTTTTCTTATTTCCCGTACATCTGCGCTGGATTTATTAAAATTAAATCTTTATTTTGTTCCGCGCTTTTTACAAGCTGCGTAGAAAAACTTGATTTGGAAAATATCGCGTATCGCCTTTTAGAATAATTTGCAAGCAACTCTGATTTACGGACAAGTTCTTCAAAGATATCGTTTCCGGGGCGCGCATTTCTCCATTTACATTCACCAAAAAGAGCGCCGCCGTCAATATCTATTGCAATAATATCAATCTCTTCTTCCTTCCTTTCTTTTGCGTTTGAACCCCACCATTTTCCTATTGTATTAAAACTGGTTTTTCCCAAAATAGATTTTACGCTGCTTGTTTCTTTCCAGAGAAACTGAATAGCACACTCTTCAAAAACAGGCCCTATATAAGTTTCGATTGCGCCGTTTGATTTATCAAAAATTTCTGTGCAGACTGTTTCACCGTAACCCATGGATATTCTGCTTAAATTAGGACGCACAAATCTATACCAAAAACGAAACATAAAATCCGATAAAAGATAGATCGTTTTTCTGGAAGGCTTTGCGGAAGGCTGTTTTCCTTTTTTAACTTCTCCCACAGGGTTTTCTTTTTTTACAAGTCCAAGAGTTATTAAAGTTGACAGCATATTGCTACATTGGCTGGTTTCGATACCTGCCGCCGAAGCGATTTCGTTCATTTTTGCCGCTCCTGACGCAATAGCTCCGATAATCGCATTGTATGTCTGCGGCGCTTTTAATTCCTGTTTAAGCAAATTGGAAGGTTCCTCAAAAAGCCGCCCGGAAGGATTAAAAAAAAGATTTAGCGTATTTTGTTGTACCGAAAGACTGTTGTTTATTCGTGAAATGTACTCAGGGATTCCGCCGCAAATTCCGTAAAGAGTGATTCTATCGATATCGTTAAAACCTGTAAGCATTTGAGCGCATTCGTAATAACGAAACGGCTCTACTTTAAACTGAGATGAACGCCGTCCGTAAAGAGGGCTTTTATATCCTAAAACCTGATTTTCCATGAATGACATTGAGGAGCCGCAGAGTATCAAAAAGAGACGGGAAGTTTTCTGGTATTTATCGATAAGCGTCTGTAACAGGGAAGAAACCGCTCTGTCGCTTTCCGCAAGATACGGGTATTCATCAATAATAAAAATAAGCTGCTTTTTCATTGCCGCTTTAAAGCAATATTCAAAAGCGTCAATAAACGAGTTAAAATAACTGACTGGCGCTTCTGGGGAAAGGATAGAATGTATCTGCACAGAGAGAAGCTCAAGATTTTCCTTTGGGGTGGTCTCCGCCGCGGTAAAACTGATTGCTTTCTTGTTTTCCTTGAACTTGTTGATAAGGGTCGTTTTACCTACCCTGCGCCTGCCGTAAAATACCGCAAAATGGAAGGCATCTTCCCTGTAGTACTGTTCCAGTTGTTCAAGCTCTCTTTCCCTGCCCGAAAACATCGCTAACCTCCTAATTACTAATTGACCAATTAGTAATCCTCTAATTAGTAATTATAAGGTCAAATTTGGGTTTGTCAAGAAAAAAGCGCCATTCAAAGCGGACGACGGGAGTCGCCTTCCAGCTTTCAGCCTCCTGCTTCAAGCTTCCAGGCCGTCTACGCCGCTAAACCGGCTTCCATGCCGGTTTACCCTTCAGACGCTTCCGCGTCTTCAAGGTCGCGGCTCCGTTTCGACTCCCGCACCACACTTTTTATTGTTAATATTATTACCGATTAAAACCTACATCAGTTTTTGTTAATCTTTAGCGGACGACGGGAGTCGAACCCGCGTCACGAGCTTGGGAAGCTAGGGTAATGCCGTTATACGACGTCCGCAGAAATTGATAATCTCCATCCAGGTTTTCTAAACCAGCACTCTCTTGGTTTCCATTTCATGGAGTTTCGTTTAGCGAAACTCCAGCGAAAAAGTCGAAGGCTTTTTCGCAATGATCCAGGGCTGACTCGAACAGCCGACCTGCCGCTTAGGAGGCGGCCGCTCTATCCCCTGAGCTACTGGACCTATCATTTACGAGATTAGCACCCCCGGATGTATTCGTCAAGTTGACATAAAAAGACCAATATTCTATATTTATAGAAGATTATTTACGAAAGGGGCAAATTGTGATAAAACGAGGGATTTCCCTGTTTTTTATATCGTTATTGAGTATTACCTTTCTTTTTGGACAGGAAATTGTAACGGCAGATCAATATCTGGCGTCAGTCTCGGACAATTACGCGACAATAAAAGATTACGAAGCAAGTATTGAAATTCGTCAGGGCAGTTCAACAATGGCGGGAACTGTCAGCCATCTGTCGCCGTCGTTTATGAGGATCGATTTTACCCGCCCAGCGGAACAGGTAATTGTTTTTAACGGCGAGACATTAATCGTTTATCTTCCTGAATACAGGGCGGTTTTGAATCAGCCTCTGAACCAAACAGGAAGAGCCGGTAATATGGCAAGCGCTCAGGGGCTTTCGATGTTAAGGCGCAATTACGTTCCTTCTTTTGTTACAGGTCCAAATCCTGAACCCTTGGAAAGCGGCTCGTCGGAAAGAGTTGTTAAACTGCGCCTTACAAGACGCAATGTGTCAGAAGGTTTCAGAGAAATTATTTTAAATATTAATCCCACTACAAAATTAATCCGCAGGATCGAAGCAAGAACAATAGCGGATACTGAGCTGCGTTTTGACTTTTCAAATATCAGGATAAATCAAGGCATTCCTGTTGCTCGTTTCGCATATGATACTCCCGGTACCGCGAGTATGTACAACAACTTCTTATTCAGAGATTTTGATTAGGACAAGGGGAACTAAATGGAATCTGTGGGAGAGAAGTTAAAAAGCACCCGCATAGAAAAAGGACTCAGCCTTGATCAGATAAGCCGCGAGACGAATATTTCTATCCGTTATCTGGAAGCTTTGGAGACGGAGAATTTTTCTATCTTCCCAGGCGAACCATATGTTATCGGCTTTTTAAAAAATTACGGCACATACCTCGATCTGGATGTTCAAAAAGTAATTTCACTTTACAGAGCGCTTCGGATTCAAGAGCAGCCGGTTCCTGTAGAACAGCTTTTAAAAAATCCGCCGAGGCTTCCCGGTTTTATAATTCCCACTTTTATAATATTGATTATCCTGGGTTTTGGCGGCTGGGGTATTTACACTCTTATAACACATAAAAGAAATAATCCTTCCCAAAATACTTCTGTTACCAGAGCCGCCGCCGAATACATCATGGAAGGCAGAGAGATGAAAAAACGTCTCTACAAAAATGATACAGTTCTAATTACGGTTGATAATGAAACATACAAACTTGAACTATATAATCTTGGCGAAACAGTAACAATTCGTACCCCCGGAGGATCAAGAAATCTTGATCTAAGCCAGGAAATTACCATGGATCTAAACAACGACGCTGTTCCTGAACTGCGCATTACGGTAACGGATTTCGCGAAAAATAATCCGGAAATGGGAGCGGATCTCCACTTTATATTAATGGACAGCGCGGCGTACTCGGGTACCGATGTTGAGCAAAATACTATTACAAGCACTATCAGCGTGGTGAGTTCTGCGAGCAGCACAACAATAATCCCCGCTTCTTCAAGCGCGTATCCTTTTACCTTGCAGGTAAGTTTCCAAGGCTATTGTATGTTCCGCTGGGAAATTCTTAATGAGCGGGATCGCAGAGGCACCAACCAAAAATATTTCCAGCGCGCCGAGCAGCTTGATATTCAGGCACAAAACGGAATTCGCATATGGGCATCGAACGCTTCGGCGGCAAAGTTTCAGATTATAGGAGGAGGACGCACCTTCCCTGTAGAGCTTGGCACTGCAGGCGAAGTTGTCGTAGCGGATTTCCGCTGGGTCAGAGATGATGAAAATCGTTACCGTCTTATACTAATGCGGCTGGAAACCAGTAATTAATCAATTGCGATACTATATTGATCCTTTTGGCTGCGTAAAAAACCAAGTTGATGCCGAGAACATGATGGCTCACCTTAACAGCGCAGGCTGGGAAAACGCAGGTGATGCAGAACAGGCAGATTTAATAATTATTAATTCATGCGGATTTATAGAAAGCGCGAAACAAGAATCGATTAACGCCGTTCTTGAGTGGCGAAAAATTTACCCGGATAAAAAAATTCTCCTTGCGGGCTGCCTTGCCCAGCGCTACAAAAAAGAGCTATCAGAAGAATTAAAAGAAGCCGATGGCTTTATGGGCGTGGAAGACACAGCCAAAATTGTTGAGGCAGCCACTAAGGTAGTTGCTGCTATACCTGCTGCTATATCTGCTAATGTAGCTGTTGGTGATAGACCCTTATTGTCACTGCCGGGTTCGGCTTATGTAAAAATCAGCGAAGGCTGTAATAATAATTGTTCCTATTGCGCGATCCCAATGATTCGAGGCAGCCTTGTGTGCAGAAAAATACCGGACATTGTTGATGAATGCCGCGCGCTTTTAGCCCGAGGTATCAAAGAGCTTTGCATTATCGGGCAGGACATTGGAGCGCATGACGGATTGTCTATTTTATTAAATACGCTTTCGATGTTAAAAGGAGATTTCTGGGTGCGCTTGTTATACATTCACCCGGATCACTTTCCATTGGAAATACTCGATTTAATGGAGAGCGATGGACGCTTCCTGCCCTACTTTGATATTCCCTTCCAACACGCCTCAGAAAAAATACTTACGGCAATGAACCGAAGCGGCACAGCCGAGAAATATCTAAATCTTATTAATACAATTCGCGCCCGCTGCTTTGGCAACGAACAACTTCCTAACGCTGTAATTCGTTCCACTTTTTTACTTGGCTTTCCCGGCGAAACAGAAGAAGATTTTGAAGCTCTTTTGGACTTCCAACAAAAAGCTCAACTTGACTGGCTCGGTTGTTTTACCTACTCGCGCGAAGAAGGTACGCCAGCGTTTTCGATGAAGGGACAAGTCCCGGCAAAAATCGCGCAAGCGCGAAAGCAAACAATCGAGGAGCGGCAAATACCAATAACCGAAAAGAACATGGAACGTTTCGCAGGGCTTAATCTGGATGTATTAATCGAAGAACAATTTATTTCCGAATCAGATAAAAACGAAGAAAATCTTTGGCTTGGCAGACTCTATTGTCAGGCGCCGGAAATTGACGGAGCGGCTGTTATTATCAGCGAAAAAGAAGCTTTTGATCTAAAGCCGGGGACACTAACTCCATGCAAGGTTATCGCGCGCCGGGGATTTGATCTGGAAGTGCGCGTTTAATTTATAAAAAATACCTGCTACAATCAAACAATGTGCGCGGCAGATTATCCTGCTTACCTTGAACCTCTCAACAATGAACAGCGGCAGGCTGTATTGCACACAGGAAAACCTTTGCTGATACTCGCGGGCGCAGGCTCGGGGAAAACAAGGGTAATTACAACAAAAATTGCGTGGCTCATCAGGGAAAAGGGAATGGATCCGCGGTCAATTTTGGCGGTTACTTTTACCAACAAAGCGGCAAAGGAAATGGCGGAACGCGCAAGGCAGATTGACGAGCGCGCGGGTGACGCAATGCTGCGGACTTTTCACTCATTCGGGGCATGGTTTTTAAGACGCAATGGCAGTACTGTGGGCTTAAACTCAGGCTTTACTATTTATGACGATGACGATGTTGTTTCTCTCCTTTCTTCTCTGATGGAAAATTCTCCAAAAGCGGAAGTAAAACACTGGGCGCACAGTATTTCGCGCGCGAAAGATTATTTTTTAAACCCTGACGATGCCGAACTTTCATTAATTGATCATCGTAAAAGTTTCCGCGACATTTACAGACGATACGAAGAGCGCAAGGCACAGATAGGAAACGTAGATTTCGGCGACCTGATTAAAAAACCTGTCGAGATTTTGCGCAGTCAACCTGAAGTTGCTCAACGTTTCCGCGAGCGGTTCAAAATTATAATGGTGGACGAGTATCAGGACGCGAATGTCGCGCAGTTCCAATTATTAAAAGAATTATGCGGCGCCGATACCTATGTATGCGTGGTCGGCGACGACGATCAATCCATTTATCGTTTCCGCGGCGCGGAAGTAAAAAACATACTTGAGTTCCCCGACCGTTTTTCTGGCGCGGACATTATCCGCCTTGAGCAAAACTACCGCTCAACAGATCCAATTTTAAAAGCAGCGTCTTCTGTTGTGGATTACAATCAGGGTAGACTTGGAAAAACTCTGCGCGCGGAAAAAACAGGCGGTTCTCTTCCCATACTTGCCTACCTTCCTGACCAGGATGAGGAAGCGACTTTCTGCGCGGAAAAAATTTCCGACTCTGTAAAAAATAAAAAAACAACTTGGGCTGACTGGGCTATTCTCTACCGTACCAACGCGCAGTCTCTTGGCTTTGAAACACTATTTTTAAAAAAAGGTATCCCTTACCGCATTGTCGGCTCATTAAAATTTTATGAGCGTGAAGAAGTAAAAGACACACTCGCGCTCCTTGCCTTTCTTGTAAATCCGCGAGATGAGGTTGCATTCCGTCGCGTGGTAAATAAACCAACAAGGGGCGTGGGCGGCGTTACGGTGGATAAAATTGTTGAGGCTGCCATCGAGGAAAACATCGATCTAATTGAAGCCGGAGGAAAAGTTGAGCTGTCAAAAAAAGCGCGTACCGGTTTGGATGAATTTTACAAGGTGATAAACAATGCAAAAAAATTACTTGGCGGAGAGAAGGATTCAAAGCAAAGCGCAAAGGCGTTGCCTGCAGGCACAAAGAAAAAACCTTCTTCTGCTTCCATGCAGCGAACTAAAAGTTTAAAGTCAGGTGAGGGTTTATCAATTTGTATTGAAAAACTTTTAATCGATTCGAGAATTGCGGAATATCACAAAGAACAGGACGAAACCGCAGGCAATTCAAAGATGAACAATTTGCAGGAATTATTAAATGGCGCGAGTGAGTACCCAAATGATTACGATGGGCTTTTAAAATTCCTTGAAGATATCGAACTTGACAGATCTCTCTACGAAAATGTAAATAATCAAAATGATCCGCATGCCTCAGGCATACAAGACGCTGTAACGCTTATCACCTTTCATAATACGAAAGGGCTTGAATTTAAATGCGTTATAATGACTGGGCTTGAACATGGCATTTTCCCGCGGGAAGACAAAAAGGAAGAGGAACTTGAAGAGGAGCGCAGGCTTTTTTATGTCGGCGCAACCCGCGCGATGGACGAATTGTATTTAACAAGCTGCAAAGAACGGCGTATGTACGGAAGAACCATGCTGTCACAGCCATCGCTATTTATACGCGAAATTGACAGGAATTTTTTGCAGATTGAAACAAGAGATGTTCCTGTTAAACGGCACGAGGGAAATTTTAATTATGGAATTAATCGTCCAAAATCTTTTAATGCCTTTAATATGGAAAATGCTTCGGCGGCAGGCGCTTCACCTTCTAATACGCAAATCAGCAAAGAACTTGAGGAACGCGCAGGCTGGCGCAAAGGTCAGCGGCTCTTTCACGAAGACCATGGACACGGCGCCGTAATAGAAATAAAGGACAGCGAAGACGGCCCCATTGTGCGCGTCCGCTTTGACTCAGGACATGAAAAGCGTTTTTTAAGCGAAATCCAGGGCAGGGCTTTTGAAAAAATTGATGATAATTGAGTTTGAACTAAAACTCGGTTAGTTTTGGAACACTTATTCTATAATATGTTTAATTACTTTAAATCTGTACTTGAATCAGCGGCCATGCCTGCGCCATAACCTTCATCCGTAGAAGGATAAGCAAAAGGAAATTTGACGATTTTACTTTCATATTTGGGATTAACAATATCTGGATCATTAGCTTCACTTCCTGGAATGAGCTTATAAATCATATTACTGCCGGTCGCGAGACTTTTAGCCGCTTCTTTCTTTGCCTGTACAATTTTATCATCAAGTTTATTATCACCTTTAATTTCGATAATCTGATAACTGCCGTCATTCATTTCTACCAAAAAGTCAGGATAGTAATTCCTGTAATGGTTAGAAAAAGGGTCAATATAACCTATGGCAAAATCTGTCTTTTTCCTGTCAGTAAACATACCTGTAAAATAAACATTTTTTACATTATTACTTAAAAGAAATTGGATAAAACATTCCAGTTCAGGTTTTGAGTCAAAAACATAATGAGAAGCATGGAAACTTCTGTCCTTATATTGAGTATAGTCTTTATGTTCAACGTGGGCTAAAAGGGTGGGGTTAGCATAAAATTCGTAATAATCATTTTCTCCCTCCGGTTTCTTTAGTAAAACTATTTCTTTCTCAATTTCTGTTTCTTCAGTTTTAATTTCATAAAAAGCCGCAAAAATCTTTGGTATAATTTCTTCGTATAATATTTCATTAAACTCATTTACTTTTTTAAGTATTTTTTCTATTCCGCTGACAGAATTATTAAGAATACTCTCAATTTTTAACGCTCCTGCTTCTGGGAAAAATCTTGCGATTTCAGAAACAATTGTATAATCATTAAAAACAATTTCATCCGTAATTCCAGTAATGACAGCTTTTTTATCCTGAACTGGTTTTGATATTGTTATTTTTTCTTTAACTGTTATCTGGTATTTTGTTAAATCGATATTTTCAATTCCAAAATCTATAGGTTTAATAACATCATTCTTTTTAATGTCATATTTTACCTGTTTTTCTTTTATTTTTATTTTTCTTGCAGGCGGTATCATTCTTACATGAATAGTTTCGCTTCTGTTTTTATTCTTGTTACACAGGTCTTTGATACTCATATTAAAGTTTTTATTTAATTCAGCGTCTAAAATATCATAACTACCCATAGATAAATAAACATTGGCAGTTTCCTGTTTAGGCGGTTCATTATCAGCTTTTATTTGTCTCATACATCTCATTGTGCTTTGTAATACAAAAACCGGTTTATGCGTATCTCGAAATAACGCAACGCCAAAAAGAGAGCGGCAATTCCAGCCCTCTTTCCCTTTGCCGCATAAAAGAATAAATTGCTTTTTATTTCCTTCGCTTCCTTGTACATCTAAATTATTAAAATGCCGTATCTCGTCATTACCTGTAAGGTCAGGATTTCCATCTCCGACATTTACAAGAATGGTAGATATATTAATTCCTTTTTCCGCTAGTATTTTTTCAAGTTTAGGTCTAACGATTTTTCGTATCTCGTCAACAGTGGAGGTAAATATAGCGATTTTTGGCAGCAAGCCTTCAAATGTACGGTTTTTATAAATATCAAGAAATCCCTTAACTTTCTTTCCTTCATCGTCAGTATATCCGTTTACAATTGCTCTTAGGAATTCTTCATCTTTTACATTTGCAAAACCTCTAATATCAATTTCTTTTAAATATTCCGCTCTTATTGCCTCTTTAAGCCCGCAAGCATATACAACCTCCGGTAAAACCTGTCTTTCAACATAGGGCGTTCCTGTAAAATTATAACAGGCGACTACTTGCGTATTATACTTTTTTAATTCCTCTGCAAGTAAATTTATAGTAGTTCTAAAACTTGTTACTTTGCCGCCTAATAAATCATCTTTAAGTTTAGAACCGAAAAGATGGTGCGCTTCATCAACATAAACGC